>Ga0154407_1151_pt1 | contig 16171 bp, 13 predicted proteins | sample RifGroB2_FD_115911 | JGI IMG/M metagenome (GOLD analysis project Ga0154407, IMG submission 115911) | Desulfobacterales bacterium GWB2_56_26
TACTCCGCATTGGCGCTGCTGGCCCTGTCGATACCTTGCGCTGTCTTCTTCGGACAAACGGCGTCACCCTGGATTCTGCCGGGGCTGATAGTGGCATTCCTGGCCTTCGGCCTGATGCGAAAAGTCCCCATTTACGAGGTCTTTGTCGAAGGTGCCAAGGACGGTTTTCAAGTTGCCCTCCGCATCATTCCGTACATGGTGGCAATACTTGTGGCCATAGGCATGCTCAAGGCAAGTGGCGGACTGGATGTGATGGTCCGCACCCTGGCAACTTTTACCACTGCAGTCGGGTTGCCGGCCGAGGCTCTTCCCATGGCCTTGATGCGCCCTCTCTCCGGTTCGGGAGCATATGCCATCCTCGCTTCCGTTATAAATGATCCGGCAATCGGTCCCGACAGTTATACCGGCTATCTGGTATCTACCCTGCAGGGTTCCACGGAAACTACTTTCTATGTGCTGGCGGTTTATTACGGCGCCATCCAGATCCGCCGGGTGCGCCATACCCTGGCTGCCGCTCTGACGGCGGATGCGGCGGGAGTTATCTTTTCGATCATTGCCTGTTCGCTCTTTTTATCTGCTGTGTAATCGGTTGGGGGAGGGGAGGAGGATCTTCCTCATTCCCCGGCGCGGATACTTTTCAACGTAATATTCTAAAAAGAAGCACCAGGCCGATCCAGAAGAACGCCGTAAAACCGAGCCAGAAGAAGATCTTCATCGCGCCGTGGAAACGGCTGTCGAATCTGGAAGCCGGCTGTCTTTTCACCAGGTCCGGCAAATCCGAAGAATCCTCCGGACTCAGGAGGAAGACAACGTAATCGAAAAGGAGCCTGAAGAAACCGGTCGATTGTTGGGGTGATATATTGTGTGTTTTCATGGTTGCAGAAGATTACCCGCTCTGCTAAAGAACTAACAGATGCAGATAATCACATTTACGACCATAACAGATCGAAGGCAATGAGCGACCAGGCACCTTCGGCATGTTTTCGCTATCAACTGCTCGCCACTGAACTGGAAAACCAGATCAATGGCGGTCTCTACAAAGCCGGCGATCGCCTGCCCTCCTTGCGCACGCTGCAGTCGCGGACAGGTCTCTCCGTATCGACCATCAACCAGGCCTATATCGAGATGGAGAAACGGGGTCTGGTTGAACCGCGCGAGAAGTCGGGATTCTACGTCCGCCCTTTGCTGAAGAACTTTCCGCCGCCGTCGAAGGCAATCCCGACGACGGCCGGCCGACCCCGCCCGGTAACGATCGGCTCGGAGAACGAAGCAATCCTGGCGATCCTGCAAAACGAGGATGTGACTCCCTTCGGGGCCGCCCTGCCGTCAGGTCAGCTCCTGCCGGTAAAGCAACTGGCCCAGTCCGCGCAGAAGATTTCCGCCAGGTATTTCAGGGGATCGGGGCTCGATTGCGGGACCGTGAGCGGTGTCCCCGAGTTGAAGAGACAGATAGCTGGCCGGACCATCGGCATCGGCCGGCATATCGACGAGGAGGACGTCGTTGTCACCCATGGCTGCATGGATGCCATCCAGCTTTGCCTTAGGGCGGTTACCAGGGCAGGCGATATCGTCGTCACCGAATCTCCGACGTTTACCTGCTATCTGCAGCTGATCAGGGACCTGGGACTGCTCGCCCTGGAAATTCCGACGGATCCTGTCAGCGGCATCGATCTTAAGGCCCTGGAGAAGGCACTGCGGCACAACCGGGTGTCAGCCTGCCTGCTCAACCCGACTTTCCAGAATCCAGTGGGGTTCGACATGCCGGCAGAGCGGAAGGAACAACTGGTGCGGATGCTTGGGAAAAAAGAGATCCCCATCATTGAGGATGATATCTTCGGCGAGCTGTACTTCGGCGCTACCCGTCCTCTCTCCCTCAAATATTTCGATACGGCGGGGCTGGTCCTCTGCTGTTCTTCCTTTTCCAAGACCTTGGCCCCGGATTTTCGGGTGGGCTGGGTTTTGCCCGGACGGTTCAAGGATCGAGTCGATCGCCTGAAGACCAATGCTTATACCGTTCTCTCCAAGCTTCCCCAGCTCATTCTCGCCGATTTTCTAAAAAACGGACACTATGACAGACACTTGCGGAAGATCAGGACTGCCTTCAAGAATCAGGTGTGCTGCACCATCCAGGCCATCGGCCGGTCCTTTCCCGAGGGGACAAAGCTCTCGGCGCCGTCCGGGGGGTATATCCTGTGGGTGGAACTCGACAGCAGGATCGATGGCATGGAGCTCTTCAACCTGGCCTGGGAGCAAAGGATATGTGTCGTCCCCGGAGCGATCACCACCAACAGCGACGGCTCGAAAAACTGTATTCGAATCAGTTGCGGTCATCCGTTCACCGAGAGATCGGAAAAGATGATTCAGGCGCTCGGTCGGATAATTGCCGGCATGTTGGAGTAATGCGGTTTCTTGTTATAATATGCGAGATTAATAAGAATATTCCAGATGTTGGACGAGAAACTTGATTGCCTCTTCCACATTTCAGCCCAATATTTTTCTCAACAATCTTGAAAAAAATGACAGTTTATTCGCTTTTTGTCCCTCCGAATCGTGCCCATGATGAACTTCTGATGGTAAACTATCCGCACTTTTCTTGTTCAGGTCATGGTATGACTTGACATTAAGGACCCGGGTCTTGCCGACGTCATAATCATCGCGGACCTTTGATGACGCCTTTAAATGATCTGAGCAATCGAAGATAAGTTTATGATTGCCTATCAGAATCACATCGTTGTGCCTGAGGATATGAATGGCGATTTTTTCCTCGTTGACGAAGGTGCCATTGGTACTGTCCAGATCCTTCAAGATAAAGGTTGTTGCAACTGGTTCGATCCGTGCATGGTTGCCGGAAACGGCCGGATTATCAATGACGATATCGTTGCTGTGTCTTCGTCCGATAGTCAAGGGTTGCCTTTCTGCTATCGGGTATTCGCGAATTTTAACATCTTTGAAGCAAAGGGTAATTTTCGGCATTACAAGTACTCCAGGCAGTGAACAAATGAGGTGATATGGGTTGCGGACCGGCACCTACACGGTTTTCCGTGGGCCTGCCGCTGGCTTAAAACTAAGTCAAATTGATATCTTCAGTGTCTTTTCATCATCGTTCCTCCTGGCATCAAACGATAGCATGACTGAGGGACCAAATCCTCTAGTCTTCAATCCAAATTCCCTGGACTTTCTTGCCCATTGCGCCAACTCTTCCTTGGTTGGAATGATTGTTGATTTCCAGCCTCCTGCGAAATCTATTCTCTGCGTGTTCTTACCTTCCCTTCCCATAAATGAGCCAGTAAATTTTTGACGATACTTGTGCCATTCATCTTGACACATCACCTCAATAATATAATCCAGCATAATGGGAAATAAATCGAACGCCGAAATTTGTTCCTGAGTCAATAGATGTATTTTTTTATTCAGTGATTTTTCTTTTTGTTTTAATCTAATGCAATTCTTGTAAATTTCTATTTCAACAGCCAACTTTAATTTCTTTTTATCTTTAATTGAATTATTGGCCTTTTTAGCAATATATAATCGTTCTTTTAAAGCCAAATTTTGCTTCAAAATATCAATTGTGGACTTGTTCAAGTATTCGATCGACGTATCGCTCAGTTTATAGTTTCGATAATCATCTTGAATTCGCTTAAGTTTCATTTCGATTTTATCAGAAATTTTCATTTTTAGAGTATCGGGCATGCAATATTTGATTTCCTTTAATTTGATGCGATATTCCAAGCTTTTTTTCTTTAAGTCTCTTTTTGCCAAAGCCCAAAACTGCCATGAATGACCTTTAATTTCTTCGTCTGAAAGATAAAAAAATTTCTCAATCATTTCTGGTGTTACTTCTGCGCCAGGGTGGTTACGTACGAAATCACAATAATTATTGGCTACCCTCGTATCAATTTCCATATTTAAATTTAAAATATAATCTCGCGCATCATCAAATAAAGTTAAACCGATATTAGCTTCAAACATCATTGCAATCGTTGCATACCAGTCCTGTATATGTAAAATTTCCCCAACATTACTTTCTCCATAGATCTCTTTTAATTGGCTGACGAATAATAGGTTTGATACTGTCATGTTGCTTGGCATTCCTGCCGGTACAATTCCTTCAATATTTTCCGAACCGATATCTCCTCCTGTTTCTAGATCAATTACTCCTAATTCCATGTTCTCCAGGTCAGTAATAAAAAGATTATCAACTTTCAGATCCCTTAAAACCAAACCCATTTCTTTTAATTTCACCAATAATGCCAACAGATTGTTTCCGATCATTTTCATCTTTCGTGAACTGTATTTAAAGGCAAGCCAATTCACTTCCCGATCAAGTATTTCCGAATATCGTTTAAATGATGCTGAACTCCAAACTGTTGTATTAATCAAGCTGTTAAGCCTACTTAATAAAAAATTCTTGTCAAAATTGCTAATTTCCAAAAATGAAGATTCATCAATCAATTCTCCAAGGGTATTAGCGATAAAGAAATCTCTTCTTTTGGAATGATCAAGCGACAGAGAAAATTCTTTTAACAGAGAATCAACTCTGATACAGAAACTTTCATACGTTTCTCTTAAACCACTGTATATTTCATTAAGACTTTGTTTCGGGCCAATATTTTTATAATCACTGAGAAAAGTAAGTCTGTCGTCTTTATGTATTAAATTTAAATCTCTTTCAACAATGTCTTTTTTTATTTTGACCAACAGTTCTTCGTGATAAAATTCTCGAACAACTTTCCCTAAAAACGGTTCGTCAAGAAATTCCATAAAAAATACAAAGCTATTCCCAATTTTAAAATGTTTAATAAATTTATTCTCGGAATTCCGCAAAATTTTCATATAAGCATCTTCTATTTCACAAGAAGACATGCTTTTAGCAGAATTAAATTTATGCAGATGTTTCATCGCTGAACTCACACAAGGAACCACTACTTTAATTCCAAGTTCTAGTAATTTCTTGGCGAGCATACGTTCATGAACAACAGCATCCAAATAAGCATTAATTTCAGTTATAGGTTGTGGAGGAATTTTAACTACAATATATTTTCCTCCAGGATCTGTTACTTGATAACATTCACTTTTAGCGTTAATTCCACTCAATTTATAAACAGTAAAACGTTTTCTTTTTGCTTTGCCCAATCCCATAAATTTTACTTCATAGGTATATCCTTTGCCTTTTTTATACAAAACATGAGAACTATCAAAGGAAATGTTGCCGACTATTCCTTTATGGTCGAGATTCGCCACGCAACGGACGACATCTTCAGCCCGACCTGCTTCGGCAGGCGCCTTAGACAAATGATGAGAACTCGAACTCTGATAATGAACAATAATTTTAGCTTGTCGCAAAACGTTCCCTACACTTCAAGTATTTAACTGTCTAATCATCTCCATCCTCAGCAAACCTTAACGATGCTGGGGATAGGATTATCTTAGTGTACCTTAGTTAGTTTAAAATTAAAAAGCGAACTCAAGAGATAACGCGCTAAATGGTTTGCCGACTTCTGGATATGCATCTCGGATCGAGTTTTCACCGTTGATGATGTCGAGTCACGCAAAATAGTGCGTTTTACCTGTGTTTTTAACATCTCCAGGTAATTATAGCGCTGTGGATGTGTCTGCACAATTACTAAAACCGTTGATCGACTTCCATCAGGGACCTAGGGCTGCTCGCTCTGGAAATTCGACGGATCCCGTCAGCGGCACACATCCATCTTGCGATCCTGGAGAAGGCGCTGCGGCACTACGGAGTGGCCGCCTGCCTGCTCGACCCCCTTTTTACGTGGAAATTCCGATCGTCGGAATCAGCTGCTTCCTGGACCGGCATCCGGACGTCGCGGATAATCTGTTTTCTCTATATCTGTTTGAATCAAACTCATACCCTGAGCTTCTCCAGAGTGGTCTGGCCGCACAGGCGGTGGCTCGGATGAGCAAGGGATCGACTTGTCCGGTGACTTGTCCGGCAACTTGTCCGGCAACTTGGTCCCGACTTGGTTCCGACGACTGGACCCCAGGCTCAGACGTTTTCCTCCGGATCGTCAGCACAAAAAAACCACCATCAAGCCTGATTTCAGGTTCGGCAAGCCCGGCGTCCCTGCATCGCCGGATCATATCGCGGATACGGTTCCCATGCGTTCGATGTACTTGGTCAGGTACATGGGCTCGGCAAGCAGCGGGTTATGAGGGACGGATGCATGCGGGCCGCGCAGCTTTTCAAGAGTCAGGGTCGGCGGCAGGGTGCCGGGATTCTAGATTTCAAGCCGATCACGAAAGAGCATGACCTGGACGCTGGCATTGCTGGTGTAGTCGCGATGAACGACGACATTGACGATGGCTTCGGCAACCACTTCCTGGGGAATTTCGTATTTCGTCGGCGCCTGGGTGCTTTCCGCCCGTGTTCCCACCCAGAGGTCTATCTTGGAGAGCACGAAATCCTTGGCCTGATCGACGAGATCGAAAACCGTGCCTTTGTACACCTGATACGAAGGAATGGGTTTTGCCACTTCATAGCCGTGAAAATTGGCGCATTTCACCTCGGAGGTGATCAGAAAACGTTGCGGCTGTTTGCCGAACAACAAGATGTCACCATTGGTCGGCCGGCCCTTGTCGAGCAGGTTGAGATGCACCAGCACCTCATGAGGCGGCGTATCTCCCGGCAAGGGGAATTGCGGCCGCGTCGGGCAAACACGAGAAAACGGTTGATCTTGTCTTCGTCAAGGTCAACCGCTTGGTAAAGATCAGCGGCAGGATGAAATCTTTATATTTCGGTGCATCTTTGGCACCACGGTTGGAACATGCCGCATCCCAGATCCAGGATTCGAGGGATTTTCCATTGCTTTAATTGTTTGCCATCTGTGTTCGGTCCTTTGTTTAAAGCGCCTACAAGTAATTAAGTAGTTCTCTGGATACGGGCGAAAATGAGTTATACAAGAAAGCTTCGAAAGGTGTTTCTAGAAAAATATCATAATATCATGGGATTATAATCATGATAGACGTGTTGATGTCAATAAGAGAGAAGAGAGTGCGCCGGACTTATGGGCAGGATCGGACGGAGCGCTTGCAAAAATAGGGATTTTTGTTTTTCGCTTCGATTGAGATTCCCTGTTTTGAGAAGAATGAGAGATCAGCGGGGTGCGGCGGGGGATGAACGGGACATGCCGATGGGCATGTCCCGGTACAACTATTTGCTGAGTGTTCTGCTTACCGCATCCTTCCAGCCGTTATATTTCCTGATGCGAATCTCTTCGGCGAGTGACGGGGTAAATCTTTTGTCCCGTTTCCATGAGTCTGCGAACTGCTCGGGCGGCGGATAGATTCCTTTGTGGAGGCCTGCCAGGTATGCAGCTCCCAGGGCGGTGGTTTCGAGGATGACCGGGCGGTCGACGGGGGCGCTGAGGATGTCGGCGAGGAACTGCATGGTGTAGTTGGAGGCGACCATGCCGCCGTCGACGCGCAGTACCGTTTCGCCCATATCCGGCCAGTCGCCTCGCATGGCTTCGAGGAGGTCGCGGGTCTGGAAGCAGACCGATTCGAGGGCGGCCTTGGAGAGTTCGGCGGGGCCTGTTGCGCGGGTTATGCCGAAGATGGCGCCGCGGGCATCAGGGTCCCAGTGTGGGGCGCCGAGGCCGGTGAAGGCCGGGACGAGGTAGACGTCCTGGTTGATGTCGGCCTTACGGGCGAGTTTGCCGGTGTCGGAGGCGGATTCGATGAGGCCCATGGCGTCGCGCATCCACTGGACCGCGGCGCCGGCGACGAAGATCGAGCCTTCCAGGGCGTAGGTGGTTTTGCCGTTTAGCCGGTAGCCGATGGTGGTGAGCAGCCGGTTGTGCGAGCGGACAGCCTGGTCGCCGGTGTTGAGGACGATGAAGCAGCCGGTGCCGTAGGTCGATTTGATCATGCCGGGCTGAAAACAGGCCTGGCCGACAAGCGCCGCCTGCTGGTCTCCGGCGATGCCGCCGACGGGGATGGCTGCGCCGAGAAGGGCCGCATCGGTTATACCGTAGTCGGCGGAGGAATCTTTCACCTCGGGTAAAAGCGAGGCGGGGATGTCGAGCAATTCGAGCAGTTCCTTATCCCAGCAGTTGTCATGGATATTGAAGAGCATGGTCCGGGAGGCGTTGGTGGCATCCGTCGCATGTTCGCGGCCGCCGGTGAGGCGCCAGAGCAGGAAGGTGTCGATGGTGCCGAAGCGGAGCTTGCCGGCATTGGCCTTCTCCCGTGCGCCTTCGACATTATCCAGCAGCCACTTGATCTTGGTGCCGGAAAAATAGGAATCGAGCAGGAGGCCGGTCTTCTCGGTGATCATCGGATCATGGCCGGCTTCGCGGAGTTTGTTGCAATATTCCGAAGTCCTGCGGTCCTGCCAGACGATGGCCTTGTGAATGGCCTTGCCGGTATCCTTGTCCCAGACGACCGTGGTTTCCCGCTGGTTGGTGATGCCGATCGCTGCGATCTCGGTTGCGGCGAGCCCCGCCTTGTCCAGGGCCTTGCGGCAGGTGCCAAGCGTCGAACTCCAAATTTCCTCGGGATCATGTTCCACCCAGCCCGATTGGGGGAAAAACTGCTGGAATTCCAGCTGGGCGACGGCGACGATCTCGAGTTTATCGTTGAAGACGATGGCCCTGCTTGAAGTGGTTCCCTGGTCGATGGCGAGGATGTGTGAAGGCATTGGGGGTCTCCTTGGGAGAAGCTGTCAGCTGGTACAGTGTAAATCTTTTGGAGCTTTACTTACAATTGAGGATTTGGGGCAGTTCCTCGGCGGCCCTTCCGGGCCGCCACAAGCTGAGAGCTGAAAGCTGACCGCTGACAGCTCTCTTTTTCATCACTTCTTCGCAGCCGCCCAACTCTTGACCAGCTCGTCATAGTCGACGGTCTCGCCTTTCGGCTTCTCGTTGGCCACTTTCGCCTTGGGCGAACCGGGCAGGTTCAGCCAGTAAGAGGGATCCTGCTCCTTGTTCAGCTTCGGCCCGCATTCGCCCTGGATGCCGGCCTTCTCCAGACGCTCAAGGACTTTATCCTGCTGCATGGCCAGCGAATCCATAGCCTCTTGGGGGGTCTTGTCGCCAGTGACTGCATCGGCTACGTTCTGCCACCAGAGCTGGGCGAGTTTCGGATAGTCGGGCACGTTGGTGCCGGTCGGAGTCCACTGGACACGGGCCGGGCTGCGGTAGAATTCCACCAGACCGCCCAGTTTCGGTGCGCGCTCGGTAAAGGATGCATGCCAGATGTCGCTCTCGCGGATCGGGGTGAGGCCGACATGGGTTTTCTTGAGGCTCACGCTCTTGGAGATGACGAACTGGGCATACAGCCAGGCGGCCTTGCGGCGATCGGTCGGGGTGGATTTCATCAGGGTCCAGGAACCGGCGTCCTGATAGCCCAGTTTCATCCCTTCAGACCAGTAGGGGCCGTGGGGGGACGGGGCCATGCGCCATTTCGGGTTGTCTTTTTCGTCGACGACAGGCGTCCCGGGTTTGGCCATGTCGGCGGTAAAGGCCGTGTACCAGAAGATCTGCTGGGCGATGGCGCCTTGGGCGGGTACCGGGCCTGCCTCGGAGAAGGTCATGCCGGCGGCCTCGGGCGGGGCGTATTTTTTCAGCCAGTCGATGTATTTGGTCAGGGCATAGACTGCGGCCGGGCCGTTAGTCGCGCCGCCGCGGGAGACCGAGGAGCCGACCGGACGGCAGCCGTCGACCCGGATGCCCCACTCGTCGACCGGAATACCGTTCGGGATGCCCGCATCGCCCGCGCCGGCCATGGACAGCCAGGCATCGGTGAAGCGCCAGCCGAGCGACGGATCCTTCTTGCCGTAATCCATATGGCCGTAGACCCGTTTACCGTCGATTTCCTTGACTTTTTCCGAGAAAAATTCGGCGATGTCCTCGTAGGCCGACCAGTTGACCGGTACGCCCAGTTCATAGCCGTAGAGTTCCTTGAACTTGGCCCTCAAGTCCGGTCGCTTGAACCAGTCGTAGCGGAACCAGTAAAGGTTGGCGAACTGCTGGTCGGGGATCTGGTAGAGTTTGCCGTCCGGGCCGGTGGTGAAGGACTTGCCGATAAAGTCGTCGACATCGAGCATCGGGTCGGTGACATCCTTGCCCTCGCCGGTCATCCAGTCGGTGAGCGGCACGACCTGCTGATAGCGGAAGTGAGTGCCGATCAGGTCGGAGTCGTTGATATAAGCGTCGTAAATATTCTTGTTGGATTGCATCTGGGTCTGCAGTTTTTCGATAACGTCACCCTCGCCGATCAGGTCGTGGGTGAGGTTTATCCCGGTGATCTCCGAAAAGGCCTTGGCAAGCGTCTTCGATTCGTACTCATGGGTGGTGATGGTCTCCGAAACCACCTTGATGTCCATGCCCTTGAAGGGTGCGGCGGCTTTGACGAACCATTCCATCTCTTTCAGCTGATCATCTTTCGACAGAGTCGAAGGTTGGAATTCGCCGTCCACCCACTTCTTCGCCTCATCCATCCCCGCTGCCGCAGGACCCGCCATCAGGGCGACCAATGCTGTTGCCGTTACGAGCTTTTTGATCATCGAATTTCTCCTCTATTGTTTTGCGATTATCCTGCCACCGGGATGCTTTGGGGCAGGCCGTAACACCAGAAACACGTCAAAAACGATGCAACTCCTCCCGTTATACCCATCTGAAGACGCCAACTGCGTAGACACAGGCTATGGCGAAGGCCCACCACAGGCTGAGGGCGTCGCCGAACAAGGCCAGCCAGATAATGTGGATAAAGGCTGCGCCGAGCAGGGAGACGAACAGCCGGTCCCCCCGGGTGGTTTCAAAGCGAAGAATGCCCAGCCGCGGCGAGCCGCCGGGATTTCTGATCTCCCAGACGGTCAGAGTGACGAGCAGGCAGAAGATGATGAGAAAGAATGCGGCGGTAGGCGCGGTCCACGCCATCCAGTCGAAATTCATAGCTTTCCTCCTTAGACCCGACCAAGGGCAAATCCCTTGGCGATATGATTTCGGACGAACCAGATGACCAGCGCCCCCGGCAGGATGGTGAGCACGCCGGCCGCGGCCAGCACCCCCCAGTCGAGGCCCGAGGCGGAGACGGTCCGGGTCATGATGGCCGAGATCGGTTTGGCGTTGACCGCGGTCAGCGTCCGCGCCAGCAGCAGTTCCACCCACGAAAACATGAAGCAGAAGAAGGCGGTGACGCCGATGCCCGAGGCGATATTGGGGATGAAGATCTTGACGAAGAATCTCGGCCAGGAGTAGCCGTCGACGAAGGCGGTCTCGTCAATCTCTTTCGGGATGCCCGACATGAATCCTTCCAGGATCCAGACCGCCAGCGGCAGGTTGAAGAGACAATGGGCGACGGCCACGGCGATATGGGTATCGAAGAGACCGATAGACGAGTAGAGCTGGAAGAACGGCAGGGCAAAGACGGCGGGCGGCGCCATGCGGTTGGTCAGCAGCCAGAAGAACAGGTGCTTGTCGCCGACAAACGAATAGCGCGAAAAGGCGTAGGCCGCGGGAAGGGCGAAGGTGACTGAGATGACCACGTTGATCGAAACGTAGATCATCGAATTGATATAGCCCGAGTACCACGAGGCGTCGGTGAAAATCACCCGGTAGTTGTGCAGGGTCAGGTTCTGCGGCCACAGGGTAAAGACCGACAGGATCTCGTCGTTGGTTTTGAAACTCATGTTGACCAGCCAGTAGATCGGCAGGAGCAGAAAGACGATATAGAGAACGGGAATAAAGTTCTTCAGGCGCATTATCGACCACCTCCGTTGCTGCTGTTTTCGCCGATGTTGCTCATTACTGTGTAGAACACCCAGGAGAGCAGCAGGATGACGAGGAAATAGACCAAAGACATGGCGGCGGCGGGGCCTAGGTCGAACTGGCCGACGGCCATTTTCACCAGGTCGATGGACATGAAGGTGGTCGAGTTGCCGGGGCCGCCGCCGGTGATGACGAAGGGCTCGGTATAGATCATGAAGCTGTCCATGAAGCGAAGCAGGATGGCGATCAGCAGCACCCGCTGCATCTTTGGCAGCTGGATGTAGCGGAATACCGACCAGCGCGAGGCGCCGTCAATCTTCGCCGCCTGATAGTAGGCGTCGGGGATCGAGCAGAGTCCGGCGTAACAGAGCAGGACGACCAGGCTGGTCCAGTGCCAGACATCCATGACGATGACGGTCAGCCAGGCGGCAATCGGATCCTGGGTGTAATTGTAGTCAATCCCGAGCGAGGCGAGACTGTGGCCGAGAAGGCCTATATCGACCCGGCCGAAGATCTGCCAGATGGTTCCGACCACGTTCCAGGGGATGAGCAGGGGCAGGGCCATGCTGATCAGGCAGACCGGCACGCCCCAGCCCTTTCTCGGCATGGCCAGGGCAATGACGATGCCGAGCGGCACCTCGATCGCCAGGATAATGCCGGAGAAGAGCAGTTGCCTGAGAAAGGCCGCGTGGAAGCGGTCTGAATGGATGAGTTCCTTGAACCAGTCCATGCCCACCCAGAAAAAGACGTTGTTGCCGAAGGTATCCTGGACCGAGTAGTTGACCACGGTCATCAGCGGAATGACGGCGCTGAAGGCCACCACCAGGAAAACCGGCAGGACCATGAACCAGGCCTTTTGGTTGGTTTGTTTGACGATCATCGCGGCTCTCCCGGGACCAGTTGGTCGTTGACATAAATATTGGTGTGGTCGATATCGAAGACCAGCCGGGCGTTGTTGCCGGTCATTCCGGAAAGCTCCGGCATGACGACGTTCAGCTCCCGGCCGTTCAGGCCGACCCGGACGATCTTATGGCGGCCGATATCGTCCACCTTGACGATGCGCACCGGCACGCCTTGTCCCTCCGGCGGGTTGAGGGCGAGGTATTCGGGCCGGATGCCGAGTTCGATCTTGGCGCCGGCCGGGATATCCCGATAGGTTCGGCCGAGGACGATGTCGTGGCCTTCGACCACCGCCCGGTTGCCTTGCAAGGTGCAGGGGGCGATATTCATCCCAGGCGAACCGATGAAATAACCGACGAAGGTGTGCTCCGGCCGCTCGAAAAGAGCCTCAGGGGTACCGACCTGGACGATCTTGCCCTCATACATGACGATCACCTCGTCGGCGAAGGTAAGGGCCTCGGTCTGGTCGTGGGTCACGTAGATCATGGTGAATTGGAACTGCTTGTGCAGATATTTCAACTGCGAGCGAAGTTCCCACTTGAGCTGCGGATCGATGACGGTGAGCGGCTCGTCGAAGAGGATGGCGTTGACGCTCTTTCTGATCAGCCCGCGGCCGAGCGAAATTTTCTGCTTGGCGTCCGCGGTGAGATGCTGGGCCTTGGTGTAGAGATTTCGTGAAAGGCCAAGCATTCCCGCTAGTTCGATCACCCGCGGCTCGATCTCTTCTTTGGTCCGACCCCGGTTTTTCAGGGGGAAGGCGAGGTTCTCGAAGACCGTCATGGTGTCGTAGATTACCGGAAACTGGAAGATCTGGGCGATGTTGCGCTGCTCGGTCGGGAGCCTGGTGACATCCTGGTCGTTGAACAGCACCTGTCCCCTGGTCGGAATGAGCAGGCCGGAGATGATATTCAGGAGCGTCGTCTTACCGCAGCCCGAGGGACCGAGGAGGGCATAGGCGCCGCCGTCGCGCCAGACGAGGTCGAGCTTTTTCAGGGCGTAGTCGTCCGGATTATCCGAAGGACCGTTATAGGAATGGGCGATATCATTCAAGGTTACTTTGGCCATGCATTCTCCTTTTAGTACCTTCACGAAATCCATTTCTTGTTTTTTGAAATGAATTTCGTGAAGGTACTTATCCCGTTTATCGGGGCTAAGCGCCGGCTACCGCTTCCGGCGTGACCACCAGGGCCCCGTTGCGGTCGTAGACGTAAAATTTGCTTGGATCGAGAAAGATCTCGATGGTTTCGTCGATATCGATGTTGTGGATGCCACGGGCCAGAAGGACCCAGCGGACCCCGGCCACGTCAACATGGACGTAGCTCTCCGAGCCGGTGATTTCGGTCACCGCCACCTTGGCCTTGACGGCGATGTCACGGTCGGAATGGCGGTTCAGCGAAAGGTGGTGGGGCCGGAAGGCGATGGTGTAATCGTCGTCGGGCAAGTGCGGCAGGGGGCCCAGCAGCGGCACCTCCACGTGGCTCTTGTAGAGCATGGTGTTGTTCAGTTTCGTCACCGGCAAAAGATTCATCGGCGGGTCGGAGAGGGTCTGGGCGGTGATGAGGTTTCGCGGCCGGGAAAAAACCTCGATGGTCGGACCGAACTGGGTGACCCGCCCCTGGTGCAGCGAGGCGGTATTGCCGCCGAGCAGCAGGGCCTCGGAGGGTTCGGTGGTGGCATAGACGAAAATGGCGCCGGTGGCTGAAAAGATCCGGGGCAGTTCCTCGCGCAGTTCTTCGCGCAGTTTATAATCGAGGTTGGCGAGCGGCTCGTCGAGGAGCACCAGTTCGGCGCCCTTGACAAGCGCCCGGGCAAGGGCCGTGCGCTGCTGCTGGCCGCCGGAAAGCTCCTGGGGGCTGCGGCGGAGAAGCTTTTCCAGTTTGAGGAGAGCCGCGACCTTGGCCACCCGTTCCTTGATCTCCGCCGCCGGCACCTTGGCAATGCGCAGCGGCGAGGCAATGTTCTCGAAAACGGTGAGATTGGGGTAATTGATGAACTGCTGGTAGACCATGGCCACGTTGCGTTTCTGCACCGGGACGCCGGTCACGTCGCGGTTGTCGACGTGGATGGTGCCTGAAGTGGGCTGGTCGAGGCCCGCCATCAGCCGCATCAGCGAGGTCTTGCCGGAGAGCGTCGGGCCGAGCAGGATATTGAGGGATCCTGCAGTAAAGGTGAGGGACACGTCGCTGATGTGAAATTCCCTGCCGACTTTCTTACAGACATTGCGTAGCTCGAGCTGCATTTTCCTTTCTCACTCCTCGGTTTCGAACGCGGGTGGCCCGGCCGAAACCTTCTCTTTGATGTATTCGTCCAGTTTTTCCGCTTCCCGGCGGGTAAGGTAGAGACCCAGTCTGGTCCGCCGCCACAGGACGTCCGCGGCGTTTCTCGCCCATTCCTTTTCGATCAGGTAGTCGACTTCGAAGCCGTAGAGCTCGGCGCCAAAGGAAGGGCCGAGATCCTGGCCATCGCGGACTTTCGCGGTCATTGCCTGCGCACAGGTGCCGTAGGTTCTGACCAGACGGGCGGCAAGGCTTTTGCTTAATACCGGACAGCCGCCAAGAAGACGGTCGATTTCCCGGGCATGACCGTCGGTGGGGAAATCGCCGCCGGGCAGATGCGCCGCCTCAGTCCACGGCTCGGACATCCGCGGCAGCAAGGGCGCGAGTTTCGCCAGCACCGATTCCGCGAGTTTGCGGTAGGTGGTGAGCTTGCCGCCGTAGATGGAAAGGAGCGGCGCCTCGTCCCGGCCGGTATCGAGTTTTAAAACATAGTCGCGGGTGGCGGCTTTCGCCTCGCTTTTGCCGTCGTCAAAGAGCGGCCGGATGCCGGAAAAGCTGGAGACCACATCGGCGGGTGCGAGTTCCCGGACGAAATACTCGGAGGCAGCCCGGCACAGGTAGGCGATCTCGTCCTCCGAGATGGCTACCTGGCCCGGATCGCCGTGGAAGTCGAGGTCGGTGGTGCCGATCAGGGTGAAGTCTTCTTCATAGGGGATGGCGAAGACGATCCGGCCGTCTTTATTCTGGAAGATATAGGCGCGGGCGTGGTCGAACATTTTCGGCACCACGATGTGGCTGCCTTTCACCATGCGGATATGTTCTTTGGTCTCGCTGTGGGAAATGTGGGTGAGCAACTCGTCGAGCCAGGGACCGGAGGCGTTTATCAGCACTCGGGCGGAGACGGTAAAGTCCCTGTTGTTCGTCTGATCTCTGAGGTTCAGGGTCCACAGCTTGCCGCTGCGGGTCGCCGACAGGAGTTTCGTGCGGGTGCGGATCGTCGCGCCATGCGCCGCGGCATCCATGGCATTCAGCACCACCAGCCGGCTGTCCATGACCCAGCAGTCGGAATATTCGAAGCCCTTCACGAAGTTCTTTTTCAGGCCCTGTCCGGCGATGTCTTTCTTGAGGTTGACGGAGGTAGTGCCGGGGAGGAGCTTGCGGCCGCCGATATGGTCGTAGAGAAAGAGGCCCAGGCGGATCAGCCAGGCCGGGCGCAACCCCTCATGATGCGGCAAAATGAAGCGCAAAGGGCGGATGATATGG
>Ga0154407_1077_pt1 | contig 16109 bp, 17 predicted proteins | sample RifGroB2_FD_115911 | JGI IMG/M metagenome (GOLD analysis project Ga0154407, IMG submission 115911) | Desulfobacterales bacterium GWB2_56_26
GTGAAGTATACTCCCGACGGCGGCAGGGTGCTGCTCAGCACCGAGGTGGTCGGCGGCTTTGTCAACATCAACGTCCAGGACACCGGCATCGGCATCAGCACGGCCGATCTGCCGCACATCTTCGACCGGTTCTTCCGGGTCAAGGGCAAGGCCACCCGCCATATCACCGGCTCCGGGCTGGGCCTTGCCCTGGTCAAGCAGGTGGTCGATGCCCATCAGGGGTATATTGATGTCCAGTCTACCCCGCAGGTGGGGACCACTTTTATCCTCAGCTTTCCGCTGGTGCAGAAGAACGAGGTGCCTGTCCCGGAACTTCAGCTAAACACCGGATAAAAAGGTGGCAGCGCTTATATAACCATCCGTCACATGGGTAGTTGCGACGTGAAAAAATTTCGGCCTATGTGTGGGAAATTCACAACCGGAGATGGGAGAATGAAGTACTTTTTTCTGATCGTGATCTTCTGTGCCGCATCCCTTTCGTCCTGCAAAAATGACCAGGACGGCAGCGGCAAGGGAGCAATAGAGCGGCATAACGAAAAAATGGCGCAGGAGGCTGTCCATATGATAAAGACCCCTCTCGACCAGGCGAAGGCCGCCGCCGAAATGGAGAATGCGCATAACAAACAGATGGAAGACCAGCTGAAAATTCAATAGAATAGCCACATACCAAGAGTTGCATATCGAACAACCATAGAATACCGGGGGGAGTCTATGAAATTTTTGATCGCCTGCATCGGTCTGCTGGCGTGTTTTTGCACGCCTTTAATAAGTCAGGCTGCTTCGCCGCAGGAAGACCTGGGGGAGCAGGTTTTAGAGGAAATCAACCTGGCTCGTGCCGAACCGCTGCAATATGCGGATTATATACGGGAATGGCGAAAGCGTTTCAAGGGGAAGTATTATCAATTGCCGGGGACGTCCTTCCTCAGGCAGACCCGGGAGGGAATCGCCGCCATGAACGAGGCCATCGAGTTTCTCAACCAGCAAAAACCGTTGCCGCCGCTGAACTGGTCCCCGGGGCTCGCTGCTGCCGCCGCTGAACTGATCCGCGAGCAGGGAAAAACCGGGGCCACCGGTCACGAGGATCGGAAAGGCGGTGGAACGACTGAACGAATCAAGCGTCACGGCACCTGGGAAGGTAAGGTCGGCGAGAATATCGCCTACGTGCCCAACGAATCGAGGTTGTTGGTCATGCAGTTGATTGTCGATGACGGTGTCCCGGATCGTGGCCACCGAAAAAACCTGTTCAATTCACATTTCAAAGAAGCAGGTGTCGCCTGCGGTCCCCATACCCGCTTCGGCACCATGTGCGTCGCCGATTTTTCCGCCCGTTTCAAGGATAAGTAAGGGACACTTCCGGATTTTTTATGTTTTAATTTTCCATGGAAGTCGACGGTCTTATTGTTTCATCAGTGTTCTTCATAATTTTTCCCGGTGTATGATTTGCAGCAATTGGACATGCAATACCAAATGCTGATAGAATTCTTTTTAAGAACTGTCCCGGATGGCCGCAGAACAAGTTGGTAAAAAAATAGAATAATCTGAAACAGTCCTATCGCCGGATTTGCTACGCCCAACACGAACAGGAGGATTAATGATGATAGACAACGCGCTCTATCAAAGCTATTTCACTTCGCTCCTGACCGGGGATAAGAAAAGATGTCTCGCTATTGTTCAGGATCTTCTGGAAAAGAATATCGAGATTCGGGAGCTGTATGCTCAACTTTTTCAGAGGAGTATGTACAAGATCGGTGAACTCTGGGAGGCAAATGAAATTAGCGTCGCGCGTGAGCATCTGGCCACCTCGATAACCGAAAGAATGCTCAACGCCTGTTACCCGTATACTTTCACAGGACGTGATTCGGGCAAGAAGGTTCTGGTTGCCTGTGCGATCAACGAACATCATCAATTAGGTGGCAAGATGGTGGCGGATATTTTCGAGATACATGGATGGGACAGCCAGTTCCTCGGGACCAATACGCCGATCAAGGAATTGTTGAGCTTCGCCGACGAGATAAAGCCAGAGTTGATCGCTCTCTCTTTTGCCGTCTCTTCCAATCTGTCGGTGTTGAAAGTCACTGTTGAGGCCATTCAAGCTGAATTCGGCGACCTCGACATCTTCGTCGGCGGTCAAGCCTTTGTCTGGGCCGGTACCGATATCCTCAAAGAATTTCCAGGTATCCATTACATCGAGACTCTGGCACATCTGGAAGAAATTCTATAGTGACTACTTCCTGAGGAGGTGGATTCTCGCCCGTTTGATTTCAAATTAAACCGAGGTGTCCCAATTTCATCAGGAGAAGATTATTCTCCAGATTCGGGAGAATTCGACAAGCATGACAATGGCCCAGAGGACAATGGCGATGCCGGTTGCGGCTGCGGAGATGTCCTTTATGACCTTTATCTTCTCGTTACGATGGGTCTCCATGAAGTCGCACAGGGCCTCGATGGCGCTGTTGAACATTTCGGCAATGAGCATCAGGCCGGTGGCGGCCATGATCAGCAGGGAGTCGACCCACTGCCGGAAAATGAAGCAGGCGACCAGGGTGAGCAGGGAAAGGTAAACTTTATAGGCGACGCTGAAATCATAGCGGACCGCATAACGCAAACCGGAGATGCACACCTTTACCTTGCGGATCGGGTGATAGCCATGTTCTCCGGTTCCAAGAAATTTATTGTGCACAGCGGTCCTCGTTTCATTTGAAGGTTTCGAACCTTATTTCCCTTGCTGCCATGGCAGGAGGGGAATGACAACCTGCATTGCCAAAACAACCAGAATAGCCAGGACCATCCCCGCCAAAACGTCGGAAATGAAGTGCACCTGCAGGTAAACCCGGGAATAGCCAACAGTACCGATGATCAGCAGGCTCAGCAGGGCAATGAGGCCTGCCCAGAATGGCGGCAACAACCGTATGGCAATCAGGCTCAGTGCCAGGAAAAAGGCGGTGGCCTGGGCGGTGTGGGCGCTCGGGAACGACCAATCCGGCGGCATCGGTACCAGGAGTTCGGTGATCGCCGGCCGTGGCCGGCGAAACATCAGCTTCATCGCATGGACGGAGACAATTGTCATTATCAGGCTGAGGCTCAATAGAATAGCCTGACCTGATCTGCCTGCCCAGATAAGCAGTAAACTGATGCAGGCGGCAAGGGGCAGAAGCAGATAGCACGAGCCGAGCCAGGTCATCGTCAAAATAAAGGTATCCATTGGTTTGTTAAGCGAGGATGGTTGCGGTTGTTACGGGGGAATCTTTTGCTTACAGCTGGCAGCAGGAATTGTCAAGATAATCGGGAAGGGCAATCCTCAGGTTCGCCGGCGCGTCAGGCACGAGACTGCGATGTGCAATACTCAATCGGCGAACTTGGTCCGGATCTGAACGAATGTCGGGAAATGGTCGACAAAGAGGTCATAGAGGCGAGGATCGAAATGGGTGCCTCTGCCTTCGTTCATGATGATCAGAGCCTCCTCGGGAGGGATCGCCTTCTTGTACACCCTCTCGCTGGTGAGGGCGTCAAAGACATCGCAGATCGCCGCAATCCTGCCGCTGATAGGAATATTTTCCCCGGCAAGCCCTCGCGGATAACCGTTTCCGGCAAATTTTTCGTGATGAGTGAGGGCGATTTCCGCCCCGAGACTGAGGACATCGGAGGTCGATTCGGCCAGAATTCTGTAGCCGATTTCGCAGTGGGCCTTCATGGCCTCGAATTCTTCCACCGTCAACTTGCCGGGCTTCAGCAGAATTGAATCGGAGATGCCGATCTTACCGACGTCGTGCAGTGGGGCGGCATGCTTGAGGTTTTGGCATAAAGCTTCCGGCAGGCCGCTCAGGAAGGCGAGCCGTTCGGTGTAATGGCCCATCCTGATGGTATGTTTGGCGGTTTCATTGTCACGGAATTCCGCGGCCTTGGAAAGAATGTGGATCGATTCGTCCCGGGACTTGTGAAGTTCCCTCGTCCGTTCCTCCACCAGGGACTCCAGGTTTTCGCGATGGCGGCGGTTTTCGATCTCAAGCTGCCTGCGCCGCAGGGCATTGGCAATATTGATGATCAGTTCGTTGGCTTGGAAAGGTTTGGTGACGTAGCCATAGGCTCCCATATGCAGGGTCTCGATGGCGGTCTCCCGGTCGTCTATGCCGGTCACCATGATCACTGCTATGTCCGGATATCTATTCAGTACCAGCCGCAGCAGTTCCATGCCGGTCATGCCCTTCATGTTGATATCGCTGATCAACAGATCGACCTCTTGCACGGCAAGAATTTCGAGGGCGGTTTCCGCATCTTCGGCCATGCTGTAGAGATAGCCTTCCATATTAACTATGGCGCCGATAACCCCACGAACCTGACTCTCGTCATCGACAATGAGAATGGATTGCTGTTTTGGATCCATTGAGCTTGACTCCTGATTGATCGGATGAGCAAAATAAATTGTTCATGATCATTAAATCACAGAAGGTCCGCTTTTCGCAAAAAAAATCCTCGCAAAAGCGGTCTCTCCGGTGTCGAATCAAGAGAAGGACGGGTGGTCAAGCTGCTTTTCTTGCAGGAAAACTCCCTTCTTCAGCCGATTCAGCCTCCTTCATGGCAAGGTAATCGTCAAACTGCATTCTGGCGTCGATGATGCCGGCCGGACCGATCTCGATGATGCGATTGGCGACGGTCGAGACGAACTGGTGGTCATGAGAGGCAAAGAGCACTACCTCGGAAAAGGCGATCAGGCCGTTGTTCAGGGCAGTGATCGATTCAAGATCGAGGTGGTTGGTGGGTTCGTCGAGGATGAGCGCATTGGCGTCGGCCAGCATCATCCTGGCGAGCATGCACCGTACCCGTTCCCCACCGGAAAGGACGGAGGTCTTCTTGGTGGCCTCTTCGCCGGAAAACAGCATCTTGCCGAGAAAACCGCGAATGAATGTCTCGTCTGTGCGGGGCGGCGCGAACCGGCGCAACCAGCCGACCAGATCGAACTCGCCGTTGTCAAAAAAGCTGCCGTTTTCTTTGGGGAAATAGGAGTTTCTGATGGTGACGCCCCACCGAAAGCTGCCCTGGTCCGGTTGCAGTTCACCTGTGAGAATCTGGAAGAGGGTGGTCTTGGCCAAACTGTTCGGGCCGACGAAGGCGATCTTGTCGCCCTTGTTGACGGTGAGGCTGAGGTCTCTGAACATGGTCACCCCATCAATCTCTTTGGACAGCCCCTCTATCTCCAGGATGATATCGCCGCAGGGCCGTTCCGGCTTAAACGAAATGTAAGGGTATTTGCGCGACGACACCGGCATCTGCTCGATGGTCAGTTTTTCCAGCAGCTTCTTCCTCGAGGTGGCCTGTTTAGCCTTAGAGGCATTCGAGCTGAAGCGCCGGATGAATTCCTTCAACTCCTCTGCCTTGGCCTTAGCCTTGCCGGCTTCCGTCACTTTCTGGCGGAAGTGGAGTTGGCTGGCCTCATACCAGAAGTCGTAGTTGCCCACATACACCTGGATTTTGCCGAAATCTATGTCGGCCATATGGGTGCAGACCTGATTGAGGAAATGACGATCATGGGAGACGATGATCACCGTGTTCTGAAAGCGTGACAGAAAATCTTCGAGCCATTTCACGGTTTGCAGGTCGAGCTGGTTGGTCGGTTCGTCGAGCAGGAGGATATCGGGATTGCCGAACAGGGCCTGAGCGAGCAGTACCCGCACCTTGTCGCTGCCTTCCAGCTCCTTCATCTTTTTCAGCCGGGATTCTTCGGGAATGCCTAGTCCTTTCAGCAGTGCTGCCGCTTCCGCCTCGGCATCGTAACCGTTCATCTCGCCGAATTTGACCTCCAGTTCCGCCGAGCGGATGCCGTCCTCTTCGTTGAAGTCGGCCTTGGCATAGAGAGCTTCACGCTCGGCCATTATCTTGTAGAGTTTTTTGTGGCCGATGAGGACGGTGTTGAAGACGGTGTATTCGTCAAAGGCGAACTGATCCTGGCTGAGGACGGCGATCCGCTGTCCGGGTCCTTTACTGATTTCACCGTGATCAGGCTCCATCTGCCCAGCAAGTATCTTCAGGAAGGTGGATTTACCGGCGCCGTTTGCTCCGATCAGGCCGTAACAATTGCCGGGAGTGAACTTGATATTAACATCCCGGAAGATGATCCTTTTGCCATAGGACAGGGCGACATTGGAAGCGGTAATCATGGTTGTTTCCTCATATTGAAAGCCAAAAGGAAAACTCCCATGGCATAGTGTGACGGTGAAAAGGTCGAGCGAAAATTAACCCTCCACAAGGGGGATAGTACCTTCACGAAATTCTTCTTCGAAAACCAAGAAAAGAATTTCTGATGTACTAAAAACTATTCGACTGCCGGAGGGATGAGGGTTTCATCTTCATGACCGGGAATCGCGACTTTTTCCTGCTTTCGCTGCTTTTTTTCATCCTTCTTTTTTTTCTTCGCCAGTTCTTTCTGACGTTTTTCGTAGGAATAATTTGTCTTGGCCATGAGTCCCTCCTTGCGAAATTTTCAATTTCGAACTGCTGTAAAAAAAAGACCCCGCATTGCTGCGGGGTCTTTTGCGTGGAAGCTGTCAGCTTTTAGTTCTGAACAACATTGGCCGCTGCAGGACCTTTGGGGCCGTCAACGACCTCGAAGGTGACCCGCGCGCCTTCAGTCAGGGATTTGAAACCCTGAGCCTGAATCGCCGTATGATGGACGAAAACATCCTTGCCACCATCTTGTTCGATAAAACCAAAACCTTTTGCATCATTAAACCACTTTACTGTACCTTGAGGCATCTTGTACTACTCCTTTGTGCGGGTATTGTTTACCCTTTTGTGTAATGAGTCGAAGGATCACGCGATCCTACGACTTTAATGTCTGGATATCCAGACAAGTTGTGTAACTGCTTATCGTTGTCCCGACTTTCTCATGCCGAAGTCGAAGGAGCTGGCTCGGCTTCGCTCTTTCTGGTTGCGGCCGGATGTGCCAGCTTTTTTTACTGCCGGCAGACGTCGGGTATTGTTTTCCCTTTTCGCTTCGACGTGCTCTTGTGCCTCCGCTGCGGTGAAAACAGGGGTGGTCTCGCGCGCCATTTTCCTGCCGAGGTTGCGTTCGATGAGGGCAATCATCTTGCCGTCATCCTGGCCGGCAAAGGTGAGAGCCTGCCCTGACCGTTCCGCCCTGCCGGTCCGTCCGGTGCGATGGGTATAGGTCTCGGCGGTGTCGGGTACATCGTAGTTGATGACATGGGATATGCCCAGAACGTCGATGCCCCTGGCGGCAATGTCTGTCGCGACCAGAATCTTATATGTGCCGTCCCGGAAACCATCCAGAGCCTGCTGCCGTTTCTGCTGGGAGAGATTGCCCTGCAGCGAGGCGGCGCTGAACCCGGCTTTTTCCAGATGCATGGCCAGACTCTTCGCCTTATGCTTGGTGCGGGTGAATACGAGGGCGCTGGTCATCTCCTGTTCATGGATGATGCGCTTGAGCAGCGAGGTTTTCTGGGCGGTGGCGACCTGGAAAAGGACATGGGAAATGGCCGCGACCGGCTGGTTATGGGCGATCTGTACGGTGGCCGGATTTCTCAGGATCTCTTCCGCCAGATGGCGGATTTCCGCGGGCATGGTGGCGGAAAAAACCAGCGACTGGCGTTTTACCGGCAACAGCCTGATGATCCGCCGGATATCCGGCAGGAAACCCTTATCGAACATATGGTCGGCTTCATCCAGCACCAGTACTTCAACGGTGTTGAGGCTGAGTGCCTTGTCGTTCAGCAGGTCGAGCAGGCGACCCGGGCAGGCGACGACGATTTCCACCCCGGCCCGCAGTGTTTTAACTTGCAGTCCCTTACCCACGCCGCCATAAATGACCACGCTGCGCAGGCCGGTCTCTTTACCCATCATGCCGATATTTTCATGGATCTGTTCGGCCAGTTCCCGGGTCGGCGCCACGATCAGAGCCCGTACTTTCTTGCGGGGGCCGTCCAGCAGACGCTGGAGCAGGGGCAGAACAAATGCTGCGGTTTTGCCTGTTCCTGTCTGGGCGAGTCCGAGAATGTCGCGACCGGCAAGGATCGGCGGAATACCATTCATTTGGATGGGGGTAGGGGTGGTGTAGCCGCAGGCGACAATGCCGGCATTGATTGTCGGGTGAAACTGAAAATCTTTAAAACTCATTTATACTCCTGGGTGATTTTGGGCGAGATCACCGGTTTATTCCGGCTATCTCAGGCTGCGGAAGCCGTTTACTCCGCTGGTGGTGCAATGTGTTTTTCAGGGAAGCCGGAATGATGATCCCCTCTTGGCCTGGAGCCGAAGACTGGGGATTGTCTTAAAAGTAATCCCGGGAGTATTTGACTTGCAAAACAACCGTGTTGGCTGAAAAGGTGTCACACCGAGGAATCTGTAAGAAACCATACTGCTTCTCCGTTTTAAGTAAACAGCATGAATTTCAACAGCAACGATCGACGCTCGGGGTAAAAACGAGGTTTGCGAGGAGAACCTGAAGGGAATGTGCTTCTACTTAATCAATGGCACCATTATATTCTCTTTCTGAGGTTTTGCAAGATAATAAATACTGGTAGGTAAAGAAAGTTCACATTGCGGCATGCCGCCGGTCGTCGGTGTCATCTGCATCGATCGTTATTATTTGTCAGGAGAACAATCTTTTTCTTCCAATTTGGTTCCGCCGGACGGTACAATATGACAAGGGTTTCACAACGGCCGGACAGGCCGTTTTCGTTTCCACACCGAACACCACTGGCAAAGAAGTACACAATCAGCACGTTCTACCCCAACCTTAACCAAGGAGAATACCATGACTGAGAGTGTCTACAAAATCATCGAGCTGGTCGGATCAAGCCCCGTGTCCTGGGAAGAAGCTACCCAAAATGCCGTCAAGTCTGCCGGAATGAGCCTTCGTGACCTGCGCATTGCCGAAGTGGTCACACTGGATATGAAGATGGAGAACGATCGCCCGGCGGTTTTCCGGTCGCGGGTGAAACTCTCTTTCAAAGTCCTCGCCGAGTGATTGTCCGCAGACTTCACATCGCTCTGACTATGCTTGAGGTGTGGGAGAAAACCATGCTCCCTGCCTCAAGTCTCTTCTTCCGTCGTTTCCTCGTCGCATTGTAGAAAAAATAGCTTCAGCGAAGCCGTTCGCCGATCGCCCGGCCGTAATCCTGACAGGCCTTGCGTCCTTCCCTCTCGGCAATTTTGGTCTCGATGAGATTCAAGGAACCGAGTGAGATCATGTCCATCTTGAAGACGTGCATCATGGTATCGTAGATCATCGCGGGACTCTCGCCGCTATGGGTATGGGACCCGAAGGCGCCGCCGACCTTGCCGGTAAGGTTGACCAGTTCCGCCTTGAACAGGAATTGCTTCATGCCTTCCGTCATATCCTTGTGATAAGTCGGACAGCCGAAAACATAGGCGTCGAAACCGACGAGGTCCAGTTCATTGCCGATTTCGGAGATTTTTTTCATGACGACATCCAGGCCGGCCAGACGAAGACCTTCGGCGATGAAATCGGCCATAGCTTCGGTTTTTCCTGTTCGACTGTGATAGACGATAAGAGCTTTCTTCATGGAACCTCCTCCGGTGGTGTGAATTGTTGCTGCCTTGTTGCTTGCCCCGCGAAAGTCACTCTGCGGCCTTGGTCCGGTTGACCAGGATGAGTCCTGTCACTACCAGTACTATGGCGCCGATAAGGTTGACGGTCAATGGCTCATCGAGCAGAACTATGCCTAAAAGTACGCCTGAAATCGGCATGATAAAGACAAAGGTATGAAGGGCCGTGGCCCCGAATCTGCTGATCATGGTGTTCCACGCCACAAACCCGAACGAGGCCGTAACGAATATCTGATAGAGCATGGCTTGGACAACTGGCGAATTGATTGTTCCGATCATTGTGTCGTCAAAGAAATAACCGCTGATCAGAAAAATCGGCGTTGCCACGGCCATGGGGTACAGGGTGATCTGGAGCGGATGGAAATTACCTATAATCTTCTTTATGTAAATCACATGACCGCTCCAGATCATGACGGCGAGAAGGATCAGGAGGTCGCCGTGCAAGGCATCGCCGGTCATGGCGAGATTATCGAGAAAGAGTACCGCCACCCCGGCGAAACCGACGACGAGTCCCAGGATTCTCTGCCGCCGAATGGTCTCTCCCGGAATGAATACATGAGCGAGCAGCATGACCATGAAGGGCAAAATGTTGCTGATCAGAGTGCCGTGGGAGGCGGTGGTTTTGGCCTGGCCGAAATAAAACAGGGAGAGCTGGGTGAAAAAAATGGCCGCCAGAACGAACACATGCCCGAACAGACCTCGTCGTATCGCCAGTGGTTTGCCGGTGCAGACCGCATACAGGCAGAGAACGACGGCGGCGGTGCCGAAACGCAGACCGGCAGTGGTGAAGACTCCCAGCCCGGTCAGGCTGATCTTGACGGCAACGGCATTGGCGCCGAACAGAATGCACAAAAAAGCGGTAAAAAACGACGCCCCGAGAGGCAGCCCATGGCTGGTCACTTGAGGGTGGATTGCATTGACGTATGTCTTCAACCGACTACCTTCGTTTAGCGCTACGGCAATTTGCGGCGCAAATGGACCAGATCGGGTCTACTTCCAGCTCATTCAAGAGTGATTTCCTGGCCAAAATTCAGCACAAGCGCCTTCTTGCCGAGAGCTTCGACCTTTTTCCTGAATATGTTCGGATCGGCGGCGATGACCGGGAAGGTGTTGAAGTGTATGGGAATGGCGACCCTGGGGTTTACCAGTTCGACCGCCTTCACCGCGTCTTCTATGCCCATCGTGAAATTGTCGCCGATCGGCAGCAGCATATAATCAATCGGGGTCATTTCGCCAATCAATTTCATGTCGTAAAAGAGTCCGGTGTCGCCGGTGTGGTAGATCGATTTGCCCTCGATGGTCAGGATCACGCCGGCGGGTTCGCCGCCATAGGTGTTATCCGGGGTCATCGACCCGTGGTGGGCGATGGTGAACTTCAACCGGCCGAAGTCGAAGTTGTGAGCCCCGCCGATGTGCATGTTATGGGCGCGGAAGCCTTTGCCGATACAGTAATTGGCGAGTTCGTTGACACAGATGAAGAGCGGGTTGGTTCTCTTGGCGATCTTGAAGGCGTCGCCGACATGGTCGCCGTGGGCATGGGTCAGGACGATGAAATCGGCGGCAAGATCTTCCGATTTGACCGGGGAAGTCGGATTGTCGTCGAGGAACGGATCGATGAGAATGGTATGGCCGGCATCGGTAGTGATCTGAAAGGACGAATGAGAAAAATATCTGAGTTTCATGTCTGCCTCCGGGGTTGATCGCTCGTGGTTGGCTTGTGTCCGTCAGGGAGCCTCTGCCGGTTCTGTTACCTGTCTGTGCTTTTCGTTCCGGCGCCACCTTCCTTGCAAAGGGTCCCCAAGGATTGCTCTCCCATCAGACAATAGCAGCAATCTCCATAGTTTTCAAATAGATTGTGGATGTATGTTTCGATGACCGGGATGGGTGAAAGCGGCCGGCTGTTCAGGTTTTTCTGCCGAGTCGATCGATTCCCTTCCTGAAGAGGGCGTCGATCTTTTCACTTCGGGAAAATGTGGTTATTGTAAAAAAGCGCCAATTTGCAGGTTTAGAGATGAAAAGCCCAGCTGCCGGGAGGTGCAGGAATCGTCTGAGAAAAAGCCGACAGGACAGCTTGGCCACGCGACTGTTGAGGCGGCGCCTGCCTGGGAGAATTAAAAGTTGACTGGGCGCTGCAAGGTAACATAAAATTCAAAAAAGTTTAGAGCCGTTACGAAATAACCAGGCCATTTTCGCCCCATTTCGTTACGGCTCCTTAGACCGTTCCCAGCAGTCACAAAATCAGGAACATTCTGCCCAAGGCGTCCCTTGTGGGATGTATGAGACATACCAATGGATTTGCGACAGGTTCTTCTTGTTGAAGACAGCAAGATGTTTGGCCGACTGGCCAAAAACAGAATAGAAAAAACCTTTGACGTCCCCGTCTTCTGGACCAGAACTCTGGCCGAGACGGAGAATATGCTGGGGATGGCAAAGGGTCATTTTTCCTTGGCCCTGCTCGATTTCACCCTGCCGGATGCCCCGAACGGCGAAGTGATCGACCGGGTGGTGGCGGAAGGCATCACGACCTTTGTTTTTACCGCCGACTTAAATGAAGAGGTGCGGAATCTGGTCTGGTCGAAGAAGGTGGCGGACTACATCCTCAAAGAGGATCCGAACAGCCTCGACTATATTATCGCGGCCATCCGCCAACTGGGCGAGAACCAGGACTCGCTGGTGCTCGTGGTCGGCGATTCGTCGCACTATCGAACTCTGGTCTCCGAACTGCTTTATGTCCGAAAATTCAGGGTCTTGAATGCTACCGACGGCAAAAGCGCCCTGGCCATTCTCAATGAATATCCCGAAATGAGGCTGGTGGTCACCGATTACAACATGCCGGGAATGGACGGTTGTACGCTTTGTCAGAAAATCAGGGAGCAGTTCAAACAGGATCGTCTGGCCATCATCGGTTTCTCGTCAAAAAACGAGGGGAATATCGGTGCCAGATTCATTAAGAGCGGGGCCAACGATTTTCTCATTCAGCAGTCCTTTCTGGTGGAGGAATTCTACTGCCGGGTCAACCATTGCCTGGAAACCTTAAGTCTCATCGATAAAATACGCGATGGGGCCATCCGCGACTTTCTCTCCGGCCTGCATAACCGGAGGTACTTTTTCGATGCCGGCAGCAAACTGCTCGATCATGCCCGGAAAAATGCCGAGACCTTAGCCTGCATTATGCTTGATATCGACTACTTCAAGAAGGTAAATGACAGCTACGGGCATGACGTGGGCGATCTGGTGATCAAAAGCATCGCCAAGATGCTGCGCGATAATGCAGGTGCTCGGGATATCGTCGCCCGGATCGGCGGCGAGGAGTTTTGCGTCCTCGCTCCCGGCTACAAGAAGTATGAGGTTGTCGAGCGGTTTGAAGAACTCCGGTGGCGGATCGAGACCACCCCCGTTGCCGTACTTGAAGACAAAGGACCGCTCTTTGTCACTTCAAGTATCGGAATATGCGCGGAAATCTGCGACGGTCTGGAGGTCATGCTGAAAAAAGCGGACGAGCAGCTCTACAGAGCCAAGAACAGCGGCCGCAATCGGGTTTTGGTTGAAGGTCCCGTAAAGTAAGCTACGGGACCTGCCTGCTTTACTGCTTTTGCCAGACCTGGGTGTGAGTGCCGTTGTCTCGGACGATGGTGATGCTGGTGGTTCCACACGTTTTGGAGGTGAGATTGCTCGGCGAGAAATTTTCGCACGCTACCTCTGCATCGCAGGCCTGATCGGGCAGGAAGATGTCGGCCAACCCGCCGGTCGTGCCGCTGATGCAGGTGCCGGGGGTGGTGGTGTCGGGAACGGAGACGGTGAGAGAGCCCGGGCTCACCGACACGAAGGTGCTGGAGGTAGAGGTGGTGCAGGTTACCGTCTGGTTCTGTCCGGCACCGGAGGTGCAGGAAGAGGTGTTTTGGTAACTGGTCAAGCGCCAGGTGCCGCTGGCATTAACCGGTGGAGTGGTCGGTGGTTCCTCGGCCGGAGGTTCTTCGGCCGGGGGCTCTTCGGAACCGCCGCCACCGCCGCCCCCGCCGCCCAGAGCCAGAGCGACCACGGCTACGCCGGCGATGGCTCCGCCGCCGATCAAGTACGGGTTCCAGGATGTTTCGGAAGGTTCGGCCACCGTCCCCCCGGCGACCGCATCGGTTGCAATCCAGCTCACCGATTCGGGATTGTACAGGCCAGCCACGACGCCGTATTTTTCGGAAGGATCGGCAACCTGGAAATCATAGCCGTCGGCAAAGCCGATGATATGCTTCGACGCATAGGGGGATTCGCTGTAGACTTTGATAGTTTCCTGCTTGGCTTCCGGCTTGCCTGGCTTTTCGGTAACGGCAGTCTGGTATTGCTGAGACTTGACGACAACGCTGCTTTTGTTTTTGACGAGGATCAGGTATTCGATCTCCCCGGCATCGGCCGCCGGGGCGGGGATCTTCCCGCTGTAGGCGTTGCCCTTCGTCTTGGTCAGGGGGATGTAATAGTAGATGGTTCCGACCGTCGACTTGAAATAGACCCGCACCACCTCGACACCGGCCGAATCTTCGACGGTGGCGGTTACGGCAACTGGTACGCCCGCAGGTGCGGAACCAAGCGGCTGATGGAGAATTTTGGTATCGGACAAGGGCGTGTTGTCCGCCGCGATTACCCAGGGAGAACTGTTCAGCATCACGAGCAATGGTATCAGTAACCGGGCGACACATCGTATACAATATGCTTTCATCTCAATATCCCCATTCAACTATGATTGCGAGAAAACGGTGCACGAGGGTTGATTGCACCTGAATTATCAACCTGTCATGAAATTGCGAAAATTGCGATTAGTGTAATCGATCCTGTTTATAAGTCAATAATTTCAACCAGCTTATGCATTGAAAGCGGCGGCAACGGGCGTTGCAGACGGTGGCCGTGACATGGAGGGCGCACGATGAAAAAATATGCTATCGCCGCGATCGGTGAACTCCTCTGGGACGTTTTGCCCAACGCGGAGGTCCTCGGCGGGGCGCCGGTAAATTTTGCCTATCATGTAACTGCTCTGGGGGCGGAGGGCATTCCCATCTCGACAGTCGGCAATGATCTGCGCGGGGCAAGGGCCATGGCCGAACTGCGCCGGCGTGGGGTGGAGACCGCGGGGATCTCGGTGGCGGAAGGGCGCCCCACCGGCTATGTCGACATCGCGCTCGACACCCTGGGGGTGGCCACCTACAGCTTTCCCGCCGAGGTAGCCTGGGATTGCCTGCAGGTGAATGGATTCGCCCGGGACCTGCAAGACAGACTCGATGCCGTCTGTTTCGGCACCCTCGCTCAGCGGTCCGCAGAATCCCGGCGGACCATCCGAGATTTTCTCGACGGCCTCCGCCCGGGGACGGTGCGGATCTATGACGTCAATCTCCGGCAGAATTTCTACTCACGGGAAATCGTCGAATCGTCGCTTAACCGCGCCGATATATTGAAACTGAGCGATGAAGAGCTGCCGCTGCTGGCGAAGCTGTTGGGGCTCGGCAGGGAGAAAAAGAGGCTGTGGCTCAAGCTGCTGCTCGAACGATTCGGCTTGAGCCTGGCGATCCTTACGCGCGGCAGCCGCGGCAGCCTTCTCCTGACCCCGGCCGGTTCTTCCGACCACTCCGGCATCATCCTTGCGGATACCGCAGATACAATCGGGGCGGGGGATGCTTTTACCGCGGCGGTGACCATCGGCTATCTCGGGAAGATGGCTCTCGGCCACATCAACGACCTGGCCAACAGACTTGCCGCCTACGTCTGCACCCGGCAGGGGGCGATGCCGGATATTCCCGAAACCCTCAAAATGACTAACGGACGCATTGCCGGATGAAGGCAGTTGCGCTATTTTTCCAGGGGATCGTGAAAAATTAACAAGCCGAACCGCTTTTTTGTCGCTATTTTATGGACCGATTCGGCCGGCTCTCTTTTCGGGGGCATACATGCGGGTTCGCGCCGTTGATACGCACAAGGCCTTGCCTTCAGAAAAAACAGTGGAAAACATATGGTTCTGACAAAAGAGGAAATTAATCGGAAACTGCTGCATATCTTCTCCGGGACCCTCATCCCGGCGGGAATCTTCTACATCCCCATGCTGGAGGACTACTCCTCGCTCACCCCGGTCGTCGTTTTGCTCTTTCTCACGCTCGGTTCGTTCTCCCTGGAATTCTTGCGTTTCAACAATGCGGCGGTGCAAAAGCTGTTCGCCAGCCTCGGGTCTGGGGTGCTGAGAAGCTCGGAACAGAGAACGATGACGGGGTCGACCTATATCTTTGCCTCGGCTTTCATCTGTTCGGTGATTTTTTACCAGGATCCGCAGATCTCTTTTATCGCCTTATCCCTCTTCATTTTGGGCGATGCGGTGGCGGCCCTTGTCGGGATCCGCTTCGGACGGATCAAGATCGGCAAGAAATCCCTGGAAGGCTCGGCGGCCTGTTTTTTCCTGGGTCTTTTCCTCTTCTTCTTCGTCTATCCCAATCTGCCGCTGCTGCTTGACCGATGGAACGGTTCCGTGCCCCTGCCGCTTATCTTTATCGCCTCGTTTG
>Ga0154407_1037_pt1 | contig 15895 bp, 8 predicted proteins | sample RifGroB2_FD_115911 | JGI IMG/M metagenome (GOLD analysis project Ga0154407, IMG submission 115911) | Desulfobacterales bacterium GWB2_56_26
ATCCGCTCGGCACTCGCCCCTTTAGGCTACTATAATCCCGTGATCAAAGGTATCCTGTCAAAGGTAAAAGATGGCTGGCATGCCGAATATGTGATCGACAAAGGACCGCCGGTGCGCGTCGAAGAGGTTGCCATCACCCTGGCCGGGGCAGGACGGGACAATCCGGCGCTGCTGGCGGCAATCGCCGATTTCCCGATGAAAAAAGGCGACATCCTCAATCAGGAGATATATGAAAACGGTAAAAAAAAGCTGGTGAATCTGGCCTTCGGCGAGGGTTTCCTCGATGCAGCCCTGCCCCAGCGGGCCCTGCGGGTCAACCGGGAAAAGAACAGCGCCGAAGTGCATCTGGTGCTCGATACCGGAGACCGCTATCTCTTCGGCAAGACCACCAGCGATCAGCAGATTCTGCGCCCGGATCTGCTGAATCGGTATCTTCCTTACAAGGAGGGCGAACCGTATAACCCGGCGAAACTCTTCGAGTTGCAGGCGATTCTCTACCGCACCGACTATTTCAGCAAGGTGGCGGTTCGCGGTCAGCCGGAGCGGGCGGCGGACCATGCCATTCCGGTAGAGCTGGATCTTGCCGACCCGGAACACCGTAACAAATACGGCTTCGGTCTTGGCTACGCCACCGATACCGGGGCTCGTGGCAAGATCGACTGGGCGAACCGGCTGTTCAACTCCCACGGCCACAAAGCCAACGCCACCCTCCAGCTAGCCGAACGGGAGAACATCATCTCGTTTTTGTACCAGATGCCGGTACTGAAAGACCCTCGGTATTATAAGGTGGTCGGCGCCGTCTCCTATCAGGATAAAAACTGGGAGGATACCACGACCAAGCTCTTCACGTCCGCTGTGAGCCTCGAATACGCCGCGCCGGTATACAAGTTCGGCACCGGCCTTGAGCTGCGCGACGAACTCTACGACGTGGGCGATACCAGCGGCGACTCGACCCTCCTTGTCCCCTCCCTGAATATAGGCTTCATCGCGGCCGACGACATCCTCGAGACCAAGAACGGCCTGCAGGCCTCGCTCGGTTTCCTGGGCGGAGTCGACGGCCTCGTCTCAGATGTCAACTTTCTCCAGGCCACCCTGAACGGCAAAGGAGTGATCACTCCCCTCGACAACTGGCGGCTGATCGGCCGGGGCTCGGTGGGCGCGACGCTGGTTGACTCCATCGACTCCCTGCCGCCGTCGCTCCGGTTCTATACCGGCGGCGACACCTCCATCCGCGGCTACCGCTACAAATCCATCGGCACTAAGGATCCTTCCGGCGCAGTGATCGGCGGGCGGTATATGGTGGTGGGCAGCGTCGAACTGGAGCGTGTCGTCTATAAAGAGTGGAGCGTCGCCACCTTCTGGGACGGCGGGACGGCAACGGACGACCTGTCGCTCAATTTTTTCCAGGGCGTGGGCGCCGGCATCCGCTTCCGTCTGCCCTTCGGCCAGATCCGCTTGGACGTGGCCTCCGCCGTGACCGAAGACGATACACCGTTTCGGGTGCATTTTACCGTGGGCGGGGATTTGTAATGAAAAAAATCCTGCGCCTGTTCCTTGCTTTTGGTCTCTTGTGCCTGGTCCTGCTCGGTCTTTTACTGGGCACGGAGTTGGGGCTGGGGCTCATCCAGACGCAGGTCGGGCGCCTGACCGACGGGAGAGTCACCGTCGGCAAGACTCACGGCCGGCTGCTCGGCGACTGGGATATCGCAGGCTTACGAATCGGCATCCCCGGCATGGATGTGGAGGTCGAGGAAGTCAAATGGAATTGGCGTCCGGTGCGCCTTGGCCGGGGAGAATTCCACGTGGCCGGGCTTACCGTCCGCGGCGTGAAGCTGTATCTGAAGGAAAAAGAGCCGGAGCCACATGCTGCGGGACCGATGAAGATGCCGAAGATCCTTCTGCCTTTCGCCCTGGCCGTGGAGAAGTTTGCCGTGGAGGGGCTGCAGCTCTTCGGCAGCGACGGCGACCGGCTGATGGTGATCGATAAGATCGGCGGCCAGCTGGCGGGCCATGACGAGAGCCTCGCGGTCACCGACTTCTTCCTCGATGCGCCGGGCATAGGTTTTTCCATGCACGGCGATATGGATCTCGGCCGGAACTGGCATCTCGATCTGCTCGGGCGTTGGTGGCTTTCCGACTACGGTTTTCATCCCATCGACGGCACCTTTTCCCTCTTCGGTCCTCTCAACGCCCCGAAAGTCACTTTTGCGGTCAACAGCTCGGGCGGAATTCAGGTGCAGGGTCAGGTGCAAAACCTTCTGCAAAGCCCGGAATGGACGGCGACCGTCACCGCCTGGCACACCGATCTGTCGGTACTGATCGAGGATTGTCCGGAGATAAAGCTGAAGAGCTTTCTCGGCAAGGTGTCGGGCGATATCGAAGGCTATCGGGGCCATGCCACGGCGCAAGGGGATTGGGGGAAGCAGCGGGACATGCAGCTTAATGCTCAACTCACCGCCGACTGGATGGGGATTGCTTTCGACGCATTGCGGATCGACAGCGGCGAGTCCAGCGCCGTCGCCGAAGGGGGCAGGATCTCCTGGCGCAAGATCTTCGACTGGCAGGGAAAATTCCACTTTGTCGATTTCGACCCATCGGTGTTCACCGAGGCCCTGCAGGGGGAAGTGACCGCCGATTTCAGCAGCCGGGGCGATGTCCGAGAGGACATCCCGGACGACTATGGGGTGGATATTTCCTTTGATATCGAAAGACTCGAAGGCCATTTGCACGGCGAGCCGATTGCGGCATCCGGTAATCTGCAGCTGACCGAAAACGACCTCCGCACCGACGGCCTTATTTTGAAGAGCGGTCAGGTGGAGGGGGTTGCCCATGTTGATAAGGGAATGATTTCATGGGACGACCAGGTTATCTGGGATGGCGAGATCCGCCTGAAAAACTTTAATCCGGAAGGATTGTTTCCCGATTTTCCCGGCCGGATCAACGGCGAATTCTCCGGTCGCGGCAGCTTTACCGACAGCGGCCCGGAAGGGTTTGTGAAGATCCATGGCATCTCGGGCCGGCTGCGAGATCAGGAATTGGCCGGCGAAGGGGAAATCCGGCTGGTCGGCGAGACGCTTCGCACGAAGGGACTCTTCCTCCGGAGCGGGGCCTCAGAACTGGTGGTGGAGGGGCAGGCAGGCGATGACTTTGCTCTCGACTTCACCTTCTCCTCGCCGAATATCGGCACGCTGCTGCCGGACAGCGAGGGGACCGTCAAAGTGCAGGGCAGTCTGCGGGGCAGTCCTCAGGAACCGCTGGTCGATGCCGATCTGACCGGGTCAGCCTTCCGCTACGGAGACTATAGCTTTGCCAGGTTGCAGGCCGAGATGCAGGCCGGGTTCTGGCCGGAAGGAGGACTCAAGGGGTTTATTGCCGGCACGAAGATGAAAATCTCGGGTATGCCCCTCGACCAGGGTCGGATCGATTTTTCCGGCACGATGCAGGCCCAGGAGATTTCCGCCGCCGTTTCCGGTGATGCGGGTCAACTGAAGGTGCGGGCCAAGGCGGCGCATCGGGATGATTGGACCGGCGAAGTCGCAGGCTTTCAGCTGAATTCCACATACTACGGCACTTGGCGGCAGCAGCGAAATGCTTCCTTTACCGCCGCAAGCGACACCTTTTCCTTGGAAAAACTGTGCATCACCGACGACCACAGCAATATCTGCGCCGGCGGTGAACTGCAGCTGACGGATATCCTGCGCTGGCAGGCGGAGGGCAGCCTCGATGCGGTGTCCATCGACTGGCTCAACCGTTTGAAGCTGATGAAGTCGCCGATAGACGGCATGATCTCCGCCGAATTTACAGCCGCCGGCGACAGCCGCAGGATCTCCTCGGCCACGGCTGCGGTCAGCCTGCCGGAAACCGCTGTGGCGCTCGCCCTGGAGGATGAGGAATTCAGCGCCGTCCATTTCCAGGACACCCGTCTTTCCCTGAATATTGCCGATTCCCGGCTGCAGGCCGAATTTTCCACCGGCATGAAAAACGGCAGCCGGGTGCAGGCGACCGCCGATGTTCCGGGAGCTGGCGATTTCGACGCGACGCTTCCCGCCCTCCCGCTTGCCGGCCGGCTGGAACTGGCCAATTTCGATCTGGCGGTGCTTTCCGCCGTTACCGGCTACGGCGTGGAGCCGACCGGCCGGGTCAACAGTTCCTTCGTTCTGGGCGGGACGCTGGGCAAACCGGTGCTCACCGGCGACGGCAAGATTGAGGGCGGCGGTATTGCTCTTCCCTACCAGGGCATCATGCTGGAAAATATTACGGCCTCCATCGAGGCCGGCGAGAATGCGGCCAAGATCGCCTGCCGGGCGACGTCGGGGCCGGGCGAGCTAAAGGCCGACGGCATTCTCCGCTACGGGGACAGCGGCGTCGAAGGGGTGTTGCAGGTCCGGGGCAAGAACTTTCTCCTCGTCAATCTGCCGGAGTATACCTTCCGCGTGACGCCGGATGTGCTCTTTCGCTTCAGCGGGAACAAGGGAGATGTCAGCGGCGTGGTTAAAGTCCCCTATGGCATGATCACCCCGGAAGAAATGACCGATGCCGTAAAGACCTCCGAAGACGTGATCCTGGTCAACGGCAGGAAGGAGATCAAGGAGGATGGCTGGCCGTTCGCCCTCGATCTCGACGTGCAGGTCGGCGACGATGTGCGCATCGACGGCTACGGTCTCGCCGGCAGGCTGACCGGGCAGCTGAATATCAAAACCGGGAGGGACGAACTCCTCACCGGCAAGGGCGAATTGGACCTGGTGGAAGGGAAGTTCTCCCTCTACGGCCGGACCTTCGACATCGAGCGGGGCCGGGTGCTGTTCACCGGCGGGCCGATCGAAAACCCCGGCGTCGATATCCGGGCCCAGAAAAAAGTCGGCGAAGAGGAAGCCAAGGATAAGGCGTACACGGTCGGCGTCGATATCAGCGGCCTGGTCCAGGATCTGCAGTACCACCTGTTTTCCGATCCTTACATGGACGATACCGAAATCCTGTCGATGATGATCGTCGGCCATTCCCTGGCCGACTCCAGCGAGGAGGACAGCAGTCTGATCGAGGCTGCCGCCACCACCCTTGGCCTGAAAGGCAGCACCAACTTCATGCAGGGCATCGGTTCCGTCCTCCACCTCGACGATCTCCACCTGGAGGGGAGCAGCACCAAGGAGAACGTTTCCCTGGTGGTCGGCAAGAGGGTCACCAAGGATCTCTATATCGGCTATGACATCAATATGTTCAATCAGCTCGGCGAATTTCGGGTCCGCTACAATCTGGATCGGGGCTTCTCCATCGAAACCCGCAGCTCGTCGGAGTCGACCGGCGCCGATTTTCTCTATTCCTTCGAGAAGTAGGGACGAAAATATTTCGCCCTATGGTGATAGCCCTGTTCAACCGGCTTTTTCGTAAGATCCCAGGATTTTCACCCTGCCGACTTTGCCGATTTCAGTCAGGGCTTCCCTGACCTGCGGTTCGTCACGATGACCGGCCAGACCGATAAAGAAGTGGTATCTGCCGAATTCTTCCTTGGTCGGCCGGGAGGTAATGGCCAGCAGGTTGATCTTTCGCTTTGAGAAGGAGGAAAGGATCTTTTCCAGCAGGCCCGGATGATCGTCGTCGTTGACGATGATGATCGAGGTTTTGCAGTTCGGCGAGGTGCACGCGGGATGCGGGGTGTGCCGGCCGGCGAGAACGAAAAAGCGGGTGCGGTTGTTGGGATAATCGTTGATGTTATCGAGCAGCAGCGGAAAGTCGCCGGGTTCGACGAACTGGTCCGGGACGATGGCTGCGCACGGCTCTGCATCGCTTCTCATCCGTACCAGGGCCTCGGTGTTCGATTCGGTGGTGACGATTTCCGCAGGCGCAGGCAGGCTTTCGATGAAGTCGGTGCACTGGCCGCGGCTGACGAACTGAACATAGAGCCGTTTGATCTGTTTCAGCTCGGGAACGGCGGCAACGCAGGAAAAGGTGATCGGGATGATGATTTCCCCGACGATTTTAAGGTCGAAGGCGACCAGCAGGTCGAGAACCACGGGAATAAAGCCTTCCGACAGGTTTTCGATCGGAACGATGCCGTAATGATTCACGGCATCGACGGCCTGAAAGACCTTTTTGATCGAACTGCAATAGACGAGGTCTGCATCGCCGCCAAGAGAGACGCGAAATTCCTGAGCAACCCGGTCGGAGAAGGTTCCGGCTGGTCCCAGGGTGGCTATGGTGGGCTTATTGTTCACTGGGTGTTCCTATCCTGCATTGTTGAGTGAGTTTGATTCCGATACAGCTGTCCCTTTTCATGCGGAGGCATTGTAACTCCTCCGGGTAACATTTCCCATCTCATAACCATAGCCTGCCGGCCGCGGCTCTACCAGGTCTTACAAACCGACGATAGATCTTCCGGTAAAACCAGGAGATCAGCGGCCATATACTTCCAGTTCTGCAAGTCCGATGTTTTGGGTGCCGGCGCTCGCGGCGGTCACCGTCACCCGTACGCGACTCGTCACCACCGGCCCGAATCGAACCTCCACTCCTGCGCCTGAGTTGGTCAGCGCTCCCACCGTGACCGTCGAACCGTCACTGAAGGTGAGGGTGGCCCCGGTAATCTGGTCATCGCTGTTCGGCCGGTCGTACAGCACTATACGGTCTATCTGATAGGTTGTGGTCCAGTTGAGCTCAAGCCATGCCCCCGCTCGCTGGCCGAGCGTCGCCCATTCCTTTGTGTAATCACCGGGATAGCCGTCGACCACTCTATCCACCGCCTTCACCGCCTGCTGATTGGTGCCCGTGTTCTGGGAAGAGGCCGTCACAGCCGCGAGGGAGGCGACGTTGCTGCCGGTTGGCGTACCCGCCGTAACCGTGACGTTCACCGTATCGGCATTACTGTCCAGCTGTCCGTCGTTCACGATCAGGCTGAAGGTAAGTACCGTATTCGTTGTGAGGCCTGTGGGGGCGGTGAAACCCGGGGTGGCCGAAGTACTATTCAGCGTTACCGCCTGTCCTGCGGTCTGACTCCAGCGATAACTCAGCGCGTCACCGTCGGGATCCGAACTGGCGCGACCGTCCAGAGTCACGGCTGCCCCTGCCGTCACCGTCTGATCGGCCCCCGCATTCGCCACTGGCATGCTATTGCCGCCCGACGCCGGGACACCGTAAACCTCAAGTTCCGCGAGACCGATATTTTGACTGCTCGCGCTCACGGCGGTCACCGTCACCCGCACGCGACTCGTCACTACCGGTCCGAACCGAACCTCCACCCCTGCGCCTGAGTTGGTCAGCGGACCCACCATCACCGTCGAACCGTCGCTGAAAGCAAGTGTGGCACCGGTAATCTGGTCATCGTTGTTCGGCCGGTCGTGCAGCACTATGCGGTCAATCTGGTAGGTCGTGCTCCAGTTGAGCTCAAGCCAGGCCCCCGCCTTCTGGCCTAGCGTCGCCCATTCCTTTGTATAGTCGCCGGGGTAGCCGTCCGCCACCCCGTCCACCGCCTTCACCGCCTGCTGGTTGGTGCTCGTGTTCTGGGAAGAGGCTGTGACTGCAGCGAAGGCGGCGATGCTGTTTCCGGTTGGCGTACCGGCAGTAACCGTGACGTTCACCGTGTCGGCACTACTGTCCAGCCGTCCGTCGTTCACGATCAGGCTGAAGGTAAGTACTATATTCGACGTGAGACCGGTGGGGGCGGTGAATCCAGGGGTGGCAGAGGTGCTATTGGTCAGCGTTACCGTCTGCCCCGCGGTCTGATTCCAGCGATAACTCAGCGCGTCGCCGTCGGGGTCCGAACTGGCGCGCCCGTCCAGCGTTACGGCTGCCCCTGCCGTCACCGTCTGATCAGCCCCTGCATTCGCAATCGGCATTCTATTGCCGCCCGACGCCGGGACACCATATACCTCAAGTTCGGCCAGACCAATGTTTTGAGTGGTCGCGCTGACGGCGGTCACCGTCACCCGTACGCGACTTGTCGCCACCGGCCCGAACCGAACCTCCACCCCCGCTCCGGAGTTGGTCAGCGGACCAACCGTCACCGTCGAACCGTCGCTGAACGTAAGCGCGGCCGCGATAATCTGGTCTTCGCTGTTCGGCCGGTCGTGCAGCACTACGCGGTCAATCTGATAGGTTGAGGTCCAGTTGAGCTCAAGCCACGCCCCCGACTTCTGGCCGAGCGTCGCCCATTCCTTTGTGTAATCGCCGGGGTAACCGTCCACAACCCCGTCCACCGCCTTCACCGCCTGCTGGTTGGAGCCGTCGTTCTGGGAGGATGCCGTCACCGCCGCCAGCGAGGCAATGTTGGAGTTCGTTGATCCACCGTCATGGACCCATACCGAGACATGATCCGGCAAACTCTGAAAGAGACCATCACTCACTATGAGCTCAAAAGCCAGCACATCGTTCTCCACAAGGGTGGCTGGAGCCAGAAAACTCGGCCTTGCCGTCGTGGCTCCAATGAGCGTTACAGGTTTTCCGCTCACTTGCCGCCATTGATAAGTCAAGGCGGTGCCGTCGGGGTCGCTGCTGCCCGAACCGTCGAGTTGTACGTTCTGGCCCTGGATTACCGCCTGGTCCGTGCCCGCATCGACGCGCGGCGGTCGATTTCCGCCACGTACAGCCTGTGCCCAGTTCACTTCATCCTTATGGATAAATGCACTCAGAAAAATGTTGTCACCACCTCCCTGACTGGCATGTGACTGGAGCGCAAGGTATTTCAGATTGGCAAATAGATCCCGAGATTGCATCGGTAAGGGGACATCCAGACTGAGCCGTTGGTTCCATTGCACCCCAGCCATGGCTAGTTCGGGAGGCTCCTCAAAATAACCTTGCGGATCAAGTTCGTTGGGCCACGAAAAGCTGCCGCTGAATGGATCACTGCTCCAAACCAGCGACTTTTCGAGGGTGGGAGAGTAGCTTGGATTCGCCGCCGTGACTGCGAGCACCGCATCGCGGACAGCAAGAAATGTCGCGACATGATCGGGGTGCTTATCGAAGTCGGCGGTCGTGAGGATATGTTGAGGCCGGCGAGTGGCGATAATATCCCTGAGATCAAGAACGAGATTGTAGCTATTGTAGGTTGCGGATGCCCCAAAGCGGTACCTATGGTAATCCATACCTCCGAGGCCTCGGTCGCCGTACGTGGTCGACTGACCGAAGTATGTAGTGAAAACGGAATTCGGATCCTTGAAGTCGTTATACAACACTCCTAGATGCCCGTCCGGATAGCCCAGGAAGATCAGATCTTCCTCGGAGGTCCCCAGGTTGCCGACCTGCCCATTGACGGCCTCGTCTTGACGCAGATAACCTTGAGCGGTGCCAGTAAAGTCGCCATTCGTAATATAGACGACGGTGACCTGTTCACGTCTCGTTGTGGCCGCATAGGTAATACCCGCGGCAATGAGGATATCATCGTCGGGATGGGGAGAGACGATCAGAATACTTGCTTGAGTATCGCTTGCGCCGAGCCATACGAGAAAAAAAGTTATGACTATACACCTAATCTGCTGCTTCATTTCTGGCCCTCCAATTAAAAGATGATGGTTGTTAAGACATCGCTCTGTGAGGCCACCCTAAAAAACAGCTATCTCTGCAAGAAATCGTTATATTAATGGCGAGAATAAAGAAAGTTATGATATGCGGGCGAATGGTAAGATTGTAATGTCAATTCTAGATTACGGTGTATTGTATAATCCGGTATTCCCATTAATGCGGATGCCGAATGTTTGCTAAACTGAGGTGAAATCATTACTTGTTGAGTAATAGAGATAATGACATGCATACTATGAACGAGGTAGATCAGTGTGATCTATAAAACCATTATTTTCAATATGTTGCTGGTCTCAATGGTAGTGTTTCTTGTGAAAAGGTTGATGCTGAGATTATAAATCTTGCTTAATAAACCCTGATACCAATACTATTATTATGAAATACGGAAATGTATATTTGTTCTGCTTCTCTAAATTTTTGGCCCATCATAGTCTACATGAATCGACGATCAATAATACCCTTCGATGTGAGCGGGCGCCAGATTTATTCAATATTGAGTTATAAAAAAGTTAGGATAAAATATTTTAACATGAAATTTTCATGTATGTTTAGACCCGGCCCGAAAAGTCCGGCCGGACTCAGGGTGTAACGGCGATCTTGGATTTCACTGATTTTGATGTGCTTGGTCGTCGCAGAGCCGCTTGCCCATACTGGCCACTTCGTCGACGGCAAAGCCAAGGCGGCGGTAGAATTCCATCGCCTGAACGTTGGTATGTCGCACCTGAAGATTGATCTTCGGACAGCCGAGTTTCTGCAGCCGCCGTTCCGCCTCGGCCACCAGCTGACGGCCGAAGCCGCGGCGGCGATGATCCGGTGCCACGGCCAGGTAGTTGAGCCAACCCCGGTGGCCTTCGTAGCCGGCCATGACGCCGGCGACGATTTCGCCGGCCAGGAGACCGACCAGGAACAGCTCCGGCTGGACGGCGAGCTTTCGTTCGATATCCCGGTGGGGATCGTTGTAGGCGCGCAGAAGATCGCAGTCCTGCCATAACCGGATCACCGCATCCTCGTCTTCCGGCCGGAAGGGACGTATGGTCAGAGAGGTTAGAGAGGTCGGCATCTTCAAATTTCCTCGAAGCGGTTTTTCTCTCGATTTTTCCGGACATGGCCGGCGCGAAAAACGCGACCGTTCATGGCGATGTAAACCCCCGGCGGCAGGGCCTGGACGGCGCCCAGGGCGCAGCCGATATTGAAGACTGCATCGCTGGTCTTGAACAGTGCGGGTTCCAGGGCACCGGTCAGGACCACGGTCTTACCGGCGATGTGCTGCAGGGCCTCGGCGGTCTGCACCATGGTGTCGGTGCCGTGGGTGATGAGAATCCTGCTACAGGCGTCGTCAGCCACGGCGGCAGCGACCAGCCCTCGATCCTCGTCGGTCATGTCCAGGCTGTCCTTGCGCATCAGCGAGTTGACCGAGTAGGCGATCGACAGGTTCAATTCGCCGAGGACCCGTTCGATATTCGGCGGTCCGACCTCGTACTGGCTTTTGGCATCGAAATAGACTTTGTCGATGGTGCCGCCGACGGCGATAATGGAAATTTCGGTATTCTGCATAATGTCTCCTGCAAGCGGATGTACGGGGAAACGATTCCGGACAGATGGTGGGGAATCGATCGGACCTGCAAGTTTTCGCCTTGCTTTTCCGACAAGATGTTAACATATAATGAAAAATTTAGTACCTTAGAAATTCCTTTCCTGTTTTTAGAAAGGAATTTCTAAGGTACTTATCCCCCATAGGGGGGTAGAAAAACAGTATTGTTCGGCACCTGCCGGGCAGACTCCTGAGGAGAACGGGCGGCGTGGCAGACAAAAAACAGCCGGTAACGGTGCTGGTGGTGGACGACGATCAGGTGCATCGCTATATGCTCTGCACCATGCTGAAAGATTGGGGCTGGCGCACGGTCGAGGCCGATGACGGGACCACGGCGGTCGCGGCCGTCGAAAAACATCACTACGACGCGGTGCTAATGGATGTCCGCATGGCCAGGATGGACGGCCGGGAGGCCTTCACCCGGATACAGATGATCCGCCCCGCTCTGCCGGTCATCATCATGACCGCCTACTCCTCGGTGGAAGATGCGGTCGATGTGATTCAGCAGGGGGCCTACGACTATCTGACCAAGCCGCTCGACTTCGACCGGTTGCGCCTGGCGCTCCTGCGAGCGGTCGACCATCAGCAGGTGACGAGCAGAAAGCAGGCGAAGGCGGTGGATGAAGGAGCCCAGCCGCAGCTTATCACGGCTCTCATCGGCTCGTCTCCGCCGATGCTGGAACTTCTCGAAATGATCGGCTATGTGGCGCCCACTGAGGCGACGGTGCTGATCTACGGCGAATCGGGCACCGGCAAGGAGCTGGTCGCCGAGGCTCTGCATGCCAACAGCGAACGGCGTCATAAACCCTTCGTCAAGGTGAACTGCGCGGCCCTGGCCGAGACTCTCCTCGAATCGGAACTTTTCGGCCACGAAAAAGGCGCCTTTACCGGGGCCGAGAGACGGCGGGAGGGCAAGTTCGTCCAGGCCGACGGCGGGACGCTCTTTCTGGACGAGATCGGCGATACCTCCCAGGCCATGCAGGTGAAGCTGCTGCGGGTCCTGCAGGAGCAGGAACTGCAGCGGGTCGGCGGCGAGGAGACGATCAAAGTCGACGTGCGGATCATCGCCGCCACCAACCGCAAGCTGGAGGAAGAGGTGGCAAAGAATGCCTTCCGCGAGGATCTCTATTACCGGCTGAACGTGGTCATGCTCACCGTCCCCCCTCTACGGGACCGTGGTGAAGACATCCCGCAGCTCGTCGCTTTTTTTGCCGGAAAATTCGCGGAGAAAAACCGCCGGGTGCTCGACCGCATTACCGAGGACTGCATGGCGCTGCTCTGCCGCTATCCTTGGCCGGGCAATGTCCGGGAGCTGGAAAATGCCATCGAGCGGGGGATCATTCTGATGCGGGGCACCGAGCTGACCGAAAAGAGCCTGCCGCTCGCCATTCAAAAACAGATGATCCGTGAGGAACCGCCGCGGCCGGGCGACGGCGAACCGGTATCCCTGCTCGATGCCGAAAAACAGCTGGTATTCAGGACGCTTGCCGAAACCGGCGGCAACAAAAGCGAGGCGGCGCGCCGGCTGAAAATCACCCGCAAAACGCTACTGAATAAATTGAACAGGTACGGTGACGGATGACATCACCTTATCTCTTGCCGGATTTCTTTTCCTTGTCTTCCTCTTTTCGCCCGAGTTTATTGTCTTTTTTTACCTTTCCCCGACCTTTCATATTGTCTCTCGTCTACTTGACAAGGAAAAATCGGCTACTTATTGTTCGCACAAGTTAAGATTTTGCCTATCCGAGGGGACGCCGACGGGGGTGATCTCTCTTGGTAACGGTTTAACAGGAAAGAGAAAAATTGAAGGGAGGAAGAGGTGAGCGAGGAAAAATTGAGCGAAGAGCTTCAGGAGGAGACTGAAGTTGCAGTCGAGGTCGATGACGCCTCCGAGACCCCCGAGCCGACAGCTAAAGAGCCTGAACAGGAGGCGCGTGACTTGACGAAGGAACTCAGTGAGGCCCAGGATGAAGTTGCCAGTCTTCGCGACAGGTTGCTGCGGATGGCAGCGGACACCGAAAATTTCAAGAAGCGGGTCGAGCGCGAACGGCTGGCCGGCCTGAAATACGCCGGCGAATCGATTTTCCGCGAGATTCTGCCCGTGGTCGACAACCTGGAAAGGGCTGTGGAGCAGGGCAATCCGGAGGGCGGGGACACGGAGAAAAGCGTGCAGGCCCTGCACGAAGGTGTGCAACTGACTCTTAAGAGTCTCGTTAACATTCTGGAGAAGTTCGAAGTGAAGCCGATCGAAAGTACCGGCAAGCCCTTCGATCCGCAGCAGCAGGATGCCATGACCATGGAAGAGAGCGACACCATCCCGGCCAATCATGTGCTGAGAGAATTTCAAAAGGGATACTACTACAAGGACCGGTTATTAAGAGCCGCCAAAGTTGTGGTTTCCTCAGGGAAAACCGATACAAAATCCTAAGGATATCAAAGATTGGAATGCAAAGTGAATCCCTTGACAAAAAAGGGAGAATGACAACTTTTAAGAAGGTTGCTACTACCGCGGGGTAGGGTAATCAAAATAACGGAGTTTGCGAGAACGGATAGATTCATCCGCAGCGAACGATTCAAGGAGAGAGAAGATGGGTAAAATTATCGGAATTGACTTGGGTACCACCAATTCATGTGTGGCGATTATGGAAGGGGGTGACCCGAAAGTTATTGCCAATACCGAAGGGAACAGAACAACTCCCTCGGTTGTGGCCTTTACCGACAGTGACGAACGGTTGGTAGGGCAGGTAGCCAAACGTCAGGCAGTCACCAACCCGACCCGCACGCTGCATGCGATCAAACGTCTCATCGGCCGGAAGTTTTCCGATGCGGAAGTCAAGCGGTCGATCGAAATAAGTCCGTTCAAGATCGTCGAGGGACCTCACGGCAGCGTCTCGGTCGATGTGAACGGCAAGAGTTATCGCCCGGCCGAGATTTCGGCGATGGTTTTGGCCAAGATGAAGCAGACCGCCGAGGAATACCTGGGCGAAGAAGTCACCGATGCGGTCGTTACCGTACCTGCCTATTTCAACGACTCCCAACGTCAGGCCACCAAGGACGCGGGCAAGATCGCCGGACTGAACGTCCTGCGTATCATCAACGAGCCTACCGCCGCCTCGCTGGCCTATGGTCTTGACAAGAAGAAGGAAGAGAAAATTGCCGTATACGATCTCGGCGGCGGCACTTTCGATATCTCCATCCTGGAAATCGGCGACGGCGTTTTCGAGGTCAAATCGACCAACGGCGACACCTTTCTCGGCGGCGAAGACTTCGATATGCGGATAGTCAACTGGCTGGCTGACGAGTTCAAACGTGAACAGGGCATCGATCTGAGAAAAGATAAAATGGCTCTGCAGCGCCTGAAAGAAGAGGCGGAAAAGGCGAAGATGGAACTCTCCACCACCAAGGAGACCGACATCAATCTGCCGTTCATCACCGCCGACGCCTCCGGTCCCAAACATCTCAATCTGAAACTGAGCCGAGCGAAACTCGAGAGCTTGGTTGAGGATCTGGTCGATCGCACCGTCGGTCCCTGTCGCACCGCGCTGAAGGATGCCGGTCTTTCCGCTTCAGAAATCGACGAGGTTATCCTGGTCGGCGGCATGACCCGTATGCCGCTGGTCCAGCAGAAAGTCAAAGAGATTTTCGGCAAAGATCCCCATAGGGGCGTGAATCCCGACGAGGTTGTGGCCATCGGAGCGGCCATCCAGGGCGGCGTGCTCCAGGGCGATGTGAAAGACGTCCTGCTCCTCGACGTAACGCCTCTCTCCCTTGGGATCGAGACTCTTGGCGGTGTCACCACCAAGCTGATCGAGAAGAACACCACGGTGCCGACCAAGAAGAGCCAGATCTTCTCCACCGCCGCCGACAACCAGCCGGCCGTATCGATCCACGTCCTGCAGGGCGAGCGGGAGATGGCTCAGGACAATAAGACCATCGGCCGCTTCGAGCTGTCCGACATTCCGCCCGCACCGCGCGGCGTGCCGCAGATCGAAGTGACGTTCGATCTCGATGCCAACGGTATTCTCCATGTCGGGGCCAAGGATCTGGGTACCGGCAAGGAGCAGTCGATCCGCATCACCGCCTCCTCCGGTCTGACCAAGGATGAGATCGAGCGGATGACCAAGGATGCCGAACTGCATGCCGAAGAGGATAAACGGCGCAAGGAACTGGTCGAGACCCGCAACCAGGCGGACGCCATGATCCATGCCACCGAAAAGAGCCTGAAGGATCTGGGCGACAAGGTGGACGCCGCGACCCGCGGCAATGTCGAGAAGGAAATCGCCAACGTCAAGAGCGTGAAGGATGGCGACGATGTCGCGGCCATCAAGGCGGCGGTCGAAGCCCTCACCCAGGCCTCCCATAAGCTGGCCGAACTCATGTACCAGCAGGCCGCCAAGGAAAACCCGGATGCCGGTGGCGACCCAGCAGGCGGCGGCAAGACCAAGAAGAACGACGATGACGTGGTAGACGCCGACTTCGAAGAGGTCAAGTAAGTACAAGGGATGAGGACTGAGGACTGGGGACTGAGGATGTTCACTCAGTCCTCATAGCTCAGTCCTCATAGCTCAAAATACATAGATCGGGAGCAGGGGAATTCGGTTTCCCCTCTCCCTTTTTTTTTATTTTTACGGTAAGGTACCGGACCGAAAACACCTCGTCTTTTTTCCCGTTCATCCAATACATGTAGGAATGTCATGAAAATCTTATCAGGAATCCAACCTTCCGGTCAGCTCCACATCGGCAATTACTTCGGCATGATGCAGACCATGATCGCCAATATGGAACGTTCCGAGCTCTATGTCT
>Ga0154407_1039_pt1 | contig 15794 bp, 10 predicted proteins | sample RifGroB2_FD_115911 | JGI IMG/M metagenome (GOLD analysis project Ga0154407, IMG submission 115911) | Desulfobacterales bacterium GWB2_56_26
TTTCCGGCCAGGATCTTCCTTACCCCCTCATGAGAAAGACGGATATCGAATTCGTCGCGCAGTTTGCCGGAGATTTCCCGGTAGGACCAGCGCTCCAGGCGCATCGTGACGATCTGGTCGATGATCTTCTGCTGCGACTCGTTCGGCACAAGAAACCCCTCCTCGTTAACCTCCCAGCCGAAAGGCACCGGCCCGCCAAGATACTTGCCCTGCTGCCTCCGGTGCTTTTTGGCCATCCTGATGGCCTGACCGTGGCGGCTGCCTTCACAGACCGACAGGGCCGCCAGCAGTTTCCGGACCAGTTCCGCGCAGCCTTCGGAGACTATCAGACGACGTTTTTCCGGCACACTGATATTGGCCCCGAGATCGACACAGTGCAGGGCCACCCGATCCTTGTGCAGCAACCGGAGTAGCCGTTCTCCCTCCACCGCCGAACTGAGGATCCAGGCAGCTTTCATAGTAATTATCGTATCGCCGGCAGCACACCTGCGCAGCAAGGCACCTCCTTGCGGACGCTCGTGAAACGGCTGTTGCAGCGGCGCTTGTTCTTCGACGAAGATCTCGGTAATGGCCAAGCCGATGGATCGGGCATACTCGGTGAGCGCCCTCTCCTGCTCAGTCGCCGGCACCAGATAGTCCTTATCCTGGGCAAGAAAGATATACCCGAAAACATGCATTGTCCTGATCCCTCCCCTGATAAACCTGTGAAGCCGTTCATCCGCTCCCGGAATCGGCCGGGAAAAGGTCAAAGGTACCAGATTTGCAGATTTTTGCCAACGACGGATGGACCCTTGCGCCTTACCGTTTTAACAATGCCTCAGTGGGCAAAACGACGTACGGTTTCGACAGGTACCGACCGTTCCGGAAAGCAAACCATAAGGTTTCTGTATCAGCCGATAATCGCCGGAATAGAGTCTTTTCCAAGCATTTTCAAGCTCTCCGCCGCACATGACAAACAGTTTTTGGTTCTCTTCACCGGCAGACAGTGCTATACTAGGTGGTTTTCTGCGCCCTTTTGCGTATTTTTCGCCAACCATTTCCCAGGAGCTGCCGTCCTCGGTTCTCCTCAAGCAATCATGCAGACCCGTCCAGAACTTCTTGAACAGTATAAAAAACTTACTCCTTTTGAACAGGCACTCCTGCAATTTTTGTCGGTTGTCTACGAACCCGCCCACTCGACTCTGATCGTCAATTGTCTGCGTAAACTGGATCTGAAAAATCCGCGGGGCAACAAGCCAACCACCGCCAATCTTACCCATTATTTCGCGAAATTCGAGCAACTGGGCCTTCTCACGCGAGATCGCCAGTGCGCCGAAGAAATCGTCGAAGTCCTCAGCAAGATGGCGGTGAAGGAGAATACCTTCGCCGATTACGCCAAAGTCATTCAGGAAGAGGCCCCGGTAACCTACTATTACGGAAAATGGACGACCCGCTGCTGGCGCGGCATGCGGGAGATGCGGATCGGGGTCTACACCCAGCAGTTCGATATCATCGACGATGCCACGGATTTCATCGACAGCCAGTGCCGGGACATGGCGGCCCAGCCGCCCCCAACCGTGCGCATCCTGACCCGACCGTTCGATCCGGTGTGGCTGCGCTCCTTATCCACTTCTTTTCGATTTTACCTGCTCAACAACGTCCTGCAGTACGCCCAGGCGGTACTTGCCGATTTCCCCGAGATCACCGCCTTTCTCGCCTCCGACGACGAATTCAACAACCTTGGCGCCGATGAGCAGCTGCCATTCAAGAGGCTCCTGTTCCACGACCTGCTCTTTCGCGGCAGGCTGGACGAAGCGCGAGACTTGACGGAGTCCCAGCAGGACTCTTTCCTCGGCACCGGCGCCCGCGGCACCCTGCTCTTTTTGCGCGGCGACAGCCACAGGGCGCTCGCCGCCTATAACGAGGATCTCAATTTCCTGAAGAGATTCAGCAGCGACGACAACGTGGCCCTGTTCGGGCCCTGCGGACTCTTTTATATCCTCACCCGCCTGCATCTGGCCGACAAGGAAGAGTACCACGAAATAGCCAACAGTATAGGCGTGGTCCAGTCGCTTTTCCGCGGCGCGCAGGAAAACGACGCCTACGGCTTTCTGGCCGAAGTGGTGGCATCCCACATCAACAAGGGATTGCAAAGCGGGGATATCCTGCTGCCGGAAGGTAAACAACACAACGCCCTGACCGTAATCTTTGCCGGCATCTGTCAGTACTGGCTCAACAGCTCGCTGGAACCCGATGTCGAATCGGAGATTTTCGCCCTCTACCAGAAGGCTCGGTCCGGCGGCTACCGATTCTTCACACTCTTGCTCGGCGAGATCCTGGCTACCGCCCAGCAGGACGATTCAGGCGATCCGACCCATCTCAGCCAGTTGCGGCAAGAGACCGGCATTGTCCCCATTCTCTCCATTTTAGCCCCGGAAGAGCCCTGGAAACGCAGCCTCCAGGCCCTGATTTACGCGACGGCCCAGGATGGGGACAATCCCCAGCAGGCCTCCCGGCTCATCTGGATGGTCGGTTTCGAGGGCAAGGAAATCACCATCTCGCCCCGGGAACAGCGGCAGACGCCGGAAAACGACTGGAGCAAGGGCCGGCCGATCTCGCTCTCCCGGCTCTACCAGACCAACAAACTGAATTACCTGACCTCCCAGGACCGGAAGATCTGCGTCGCCATCAAGAGGAACCTCAATCCCGAGACCCATGCTGTAACCTACGCCCTCGATATGGACAAGGCGCTCCTGGCGATGATCGGCCATCCCAATCTCTATCTCGCCGACTCCCCCCACATTTCGGTAGAGTTCGTGTCGGGCGAGCCGGAACTGCTGGTCGAGGAGAAGGGAGACAACCTGCACATCTGCTTCGCCCACCCGATCACCTCCGACAACATCAATTTCCAGAAGGAGACGCCGACCCGGGTCAAGATCATCAGCATCAACGACAACCACCGGCGCATTGCCCAGATCACCGGCAAAAACGGCATCACGGTGCCGAAATCGGCCAGCGAGCAGGTGCTGACCGCGATCGGCAACATCTCCTCCTTCATGACCGTCCATTCGGCCATCGCCGCTGACAGTTCCGCCAGAAAATCCGGCAACATCACCTTCGTCGAGGCCGATTCCACCATCTACATGCACCTCATCCCCTACGGCACCGGTTTCCGCCTGGAGATGTTCGTCAAGCCCTTCATCGAGGGCGGGCACTATCTGAAGCCTGGCCAGGGTGTCGAAAACATCATGGCCGAGGTCAACGGAAGGCGGCTGCAAACCCGGCGCAATCTGGCACTCGAGGAAGAGAAAGCCCGCGATATCGAGGAACTCTGCCCTATCCTCGACATGGCCGTCGATATGGAACAGGAGAACGATCGGGAGTGGCACCTCTACGACCCGGACGACTGTCTCCAGGCCCTTATGGAACTCCAGTCGATCCGGGATAAGGTGGTGATCGAATGGCCGGAAGGGGAAAAACTGACCATCACCCAGAAGGTCTCTTTGGACAACCTCAACCTGAAAATCCGCACCAACCGGCAAAACTGGTTTGCCATGAGCGGTGAGCTCACCCTCGATCAAGGCCAGGTCATCGAACTGAAAGAGCTGCTCACCAAACTCAAGAACACCGCCGGTCGCTTTGTCGAGATCGGCGACGGCCAGTTTATCGCCTTGACCCAGGAGTTCAGGAAAAGGCTCGAAGACATCAACCTTTTTGCCGAAAGCGGCGGAGATGACGGCGGCGATGAGGTCCTGATCCACCCCCTGGCCGCCATTCAGCTGGAAAAGCTCACGGCCCAGGCCAAGACCGCGACGGATGCGGGCTGGGAGAACCAGCTCCGGCGGATCCGCGACGCCCAGGATTACAAGCCGGAGGTGCCGTCGACCCTGCAGGCCGACCTGCGCCTTTACCAGCGGGAGGGTTTCGAATGGCTGGCCCGGCTGGCCCATTGGGGAGTGGGCGGGTGTCTGGCCGACGATATGGGGCTCGGCAAAACCTTGCAGTCCCTGGCCGTCATCCTCAATATGGCGGCCGACGGGCCATCGCTCGTCGTCGCTCCGACCTCGGTGTCGACCAACTGGATGTCGGAGGTGCGGCGGTTCACCCCGACCATCAACATCAAACTCTTCACCGGCCGCGACCGGGAGAAGAGCATCAGGGAACTGGGCAAATTCGATCTTTTGATCACGACCTACACCCTCCTGCAGCAGGAAAACGAGCTGCTGTCGTCCATTACCTGGCAGGCGGTCATTCTTGACGAGGCCCAGGCCATCAAGAATTCGGCCACCAAACGCTCCCAGGCGGCCATGGCCCTGAAGGCCCGCTTCAAGCTGATAACGACAGGCACACCCATCGAGAACCATCTCGGGGAACTGTGGAATCTCTTCCACTTCATCAATCCCGGGCTCCTCGGCAGCCTGAACAGCTTCAACGAGCGGTACGCCATCCCCATCGAACGTTATCAGGACCGGGAAGCCAGGCGCAAGCTGCGCAAGCTCATCCGCCCCTTCATCCTGCGCCGGATCAAATCCCAGGTGCTCGAAGAACTGCCGTCCCGGACCGAGGTCACCCTCGAAGTCGAGATGAATCAGGAGGAATACCATTTCTACGAGGCGCTGCGGCAGAATGCCCTGGATATGCTGGAGAGCGCCAGGGACAAACGAGGCCGCCATCTGCAGATCCTCACCGAAATCATGCGCCTGCGCCAGGCCTGCTGCAACCCCCGCCTGATCGACCGCAACAGCTCCATCGAAAGCTCAAAGCTGAAGGTCTTCGCCTCGATCATCGAGGAGCTGCTGGAAAGTCGCCATAAGGCTCTCGTCTTCAGCCAGTTTATCGGCCATCTCAACTTCATCCGCGAATATCTCGACCGGCAGAAAATCAGCTATCAGTACCTGGACGGCAGCACCAGTTCCAAGCAGCGGAAGCTGAATGTCGACGCCTTTCAGGCGGGCGAAGGCGATCTCTTTCTCATCAGCCTCAAGGCGGGCGGCCTGGGTCTCAACCTGACCGCCGCCGATTATGTCATTCATATGGATCCCTGGTGGAACCCGGCCATCGAGGATCAGGCCTCCGACCGGGCGCACCGGATCGGCCAGACCCGGCCGGTGACCATCTACCGCTTGGTCTGCAAGGACACCATCGAGGAAAAAATCGTCAAACTCCATCAGGAAAAGCGCGACCTGGCCGGCAGCCTCCTGGAAGGCAGCGAGGTGAGCGCTCAGATGAATTCAGAGGAACTGCTCGATCTGATCAGAAACAGCTGAAAGCCCAGCTTTTCGTAGCCGCCCGAACGACCGTGGGTTGCCGGAACGCCCGGCGACCCACCCGCATCATGTGCAAATCCCCACCGCTTCCGATCCGGCCCCGTACTCCGTCCATCGATGCCGACAATAAAAAAATGTGACATTCGCCAAAGCTTTGGCGATAATAGAAAAGTACCTCGCATTCTAAGCTCTTCAGGTTACGGCATCATATGAAAGGCATCGGCCCCAAGTACCTCGTCCTACTCGGATGTGCGGCAGGAATCCTCCTGACACTGTTGATCAGGTCGCAGATCTACGACCGGCAAAGAAGCGGGCCGATATTCTCCCTCATGCCTACCGAAAAGCAGTCGGAACAAGCGGCAATCATTGTCCATTTCCATGAGCGCAGACCTTTCTACATGAGCGACGGCGACAAGGTATACGGTCTGGTCGTCGACCCCATCGCCCTGGCCTTCAAGACCGCCGGCATCCCCCACGTCTGGCAGGAGACGCCGGCCAGACGGCAGTTGGATATCATCGAAAGAAACGAGGATGAGAGCTGTGCCGCCGGCTGGTTCAAAACCCCGGAACGGGAGGCTTACGCCAAATATTCCCTGCCGATTTACCAGGATAAACCTTTTGTTGCGGTCGCCCGGGCCGATAACGAATATCTCGCCGAGACGGAGACCCTCGACCGGGTCCTGCAGGAGTGGCGCCTCAAGCTGCTGGTGAAAGAGGGCTATTCCTACGGCCGGTTCATCGACCTGCGGGTGAAAGAACTCCACCCGAGAACAATAACCACCACGGCCGAGAATCAGAACATCCTGAAGATGATCGAAAATTACCGGGCCGATTACAGCTTTATGACGGAGGAAGAGGCGCAGGATCTCCTGACATCCCCCGAGGCGAAAGCCGGGACCTTCAGGATCGTCCGTTTCTCCGACATGCCGGCCGGCGGCAAACGCTATATCATCTGCAGCAGAAAAGTCGGCCGGGAAATCATCGACCGACTCAATGCGGCGATCCTTACCCTGCATCCGGTCGAGGAGGATGAATGAAGGACGGCAAGCCCTACAAGGTAATCCCCCTCGTGAGCCTTACGATCCTGACGGCGGTTTTCTGCCTTTTTGTCATCGGCTTTGAGAAATATTCGGTCAACCAGGCTGAGGCCAGACTGGAAAAACACGCCCTGGTGGTCGCCGACTCCCTCTGGAACTTCAATTCTGCCGGAATAGTCGAGTACCTGCGCCTGGCAGCCGAAGCGGATCACTATGCCACGCTGGAAATCGTCAACAAAGACGGGAATATATTCCAAGCAGTCGGCACCAGTCCGCCTTCCGGGCTTGAGCGGCTGCTGCTTGCCGCCCATCTCATCCCGAAGGTGGAACTTGTCTCCCAGGTATGGTCGAAGACGGACCTGCTCGGCTGGGTCAAGGCGGTCTGGATCCCCACGACAATCCCCATCTATGTTACCATGTTCGTCTTTTTGCTGATGGTCCATCTGGTCGTCGTCCTCTACTGCAGGATCCTGAAGCAAAAACTGTTGCTCGAACAGCGGGTCGCCGAACGGACCTTCGAGTTGTCGCAGGCAAACAATGCCCTCAAACGGGAAATCCATGAAAGGACTCTCGCCGAAAAGGAGAGGGGAGAGCTGCAGTGCAGTCTGGAACGGTCGAAGAAAATGGAGTCCCTCGGGCTGCTCGCCGGCGGCGTCGCTCACGATCTGAACAATGTACTGTCGGGTATCGTGAGTTATCCGGACCTCTTGTTGCACGATATGCCGGAAGACAACCCAATGCGCCGCGTCATCCTGACAATCCGCGATTCCGGCATGCGGGCGGCGGAAATCGTCCAGGATCTGCTCACCCTTGCCCGGCGCGGTGTCGTCACCAGAAAGATGGTGAACCTCAACAACCTGATCGACGAGTACTGCAATTCGCCTGAATATCGCAAACTGCTCGACGTCTCGGCCAACCTCGAAATGGAACTCCAGCTCGACCCAAACCTGGCAACGGTCACGGGCTCTCCGGTCGCCCTGAAAAAGGTGCTGATGAATCTCGTGGCCAACGGGGCCGAAGCACAACCACATGGCGGCAGGATCCGGATAGCTACCCAAAACGTCATCCTCGCAGCTCCGCTCGAAGGTTTTCAGCGGATTGGCCCGGGGGAATTTGTGGTTTTGACCGTGGCCGATGAAGGCGAGGGTATCGCGCAGGACGACCGGCAGCGGATCTTCGAACCGTTCTACACCAAAAAGGTGATGGGCAGAAGCGGCACCGGCCTGGGGCTGACCGTGGTCTGGGGGACCGTCGAAGACCATGGCGGAGCCATCGATATCGACAGCGAACTCGGCCTGGGTACCACCATCTCCGTCTACCTGCCGGTCGGTCGGGACTCACATCAACCTGGCCCCGATGAACCGGATGTGCACCGGGATCTCCTCGGCCACCGCGAGACGATTCTGGTCGTCGATGACGTCCTCTATCAGCGGGAAATCGCCTGCGCCATGCTCAAACGGTTGAACTATACGCCGCTTGCCGTGGAAAGCGGGGAGGCGGCGATCAGTCTTGTGCAGACCAAAGAGATCGATCTGATGATCCTCGACATGATCATGGACGGCGGAATCGACGGCCTGGAGACCTACCGCGGCGTGCAGGATTTTCGTCCCGGCCAGAAGGCTGTCGTCGTCAGCGGCTTTTCGGAAACGGACCGGGTGCACGAGGCTCAGCGCCTCGGTGCCGGAGTCTGTCTTAAAAAGCCCTACACCTTCGACGAGCTGGCTTTAGCGGTGAAACAGGAGCTGCAGAAAGTCCGCCACTACTCCTGAAGGTTGGGAAGAATCAAACCGTAGAAGCTGTTGTCCCCACCCTCGAAGAACCAACCCAGGTGAGCCCGGCAGCCGCTGCAGAGGGCGAAACGCCAGAGATAGCCGGCGAACCAGGTGAATTCGGGAGTCGGCTCCCCGGCATTGCGGCAGCCGGGCGCCCTGCGGAAACAGCCCAGCTCGAAGACAATGCCGGCCGGATTGAAAAACGTGTGGGCGTGCGAGCCGCCCACCACGATCTTCTCGTTCCTGCTGGTCACCACGGTCCCGCAGACCCGGCACAGGATGCCGTCCAGCGGTTCGGCGCTCTGCTTCTCCTTTTCCTTGACGGTGGGAATTTCCCCCGTCAGATGGTCGACCCGGAAAAGGAGGCTGTCACTCTTTCTTGTCTCCACTGTAATAGTTGACAATGGCACTGATCATCTCCGGGATTGTGTGCTTATCCGGTCGGACATCGACCCGCAGTCCGCTGTCGGTCACGGTCTTGCCGGTGATAGGACCGATTGCAGCTATTTTGACGTTGGCTAGCAGTTTTTTCAGGTCTTCCTTGTTCGCCACATCGATCATGGCCAGAAAATTGCGCACGGTGGACGAACTGGTAAAGGTAATCATGTCCACACCGCCCTTCTCCAGTTCCGCCCTCAGAAGCTCCTTGTCGCCTTCCGCCGGGCAATTGCGGTAAACCGGGGCGACCGTCACCTGGGCACCGGCCCCGCGCAACGTCTCGGGCAGGATTTCACGAGCGTGCAGAGCCCTGGGGATAAGAATATTGCGTCCCTCGACCCCCTGATCGAGCAGGCTTTCGGCCAGTCCTTCGCCGGTGAAGGTGCTGGGAATGAGGTCGGCGTTGACCCCGTATTTCAACAGGAGATCGGCGGTCGACTTGCCCACGGTGGCGAGTTGCGGACCTTTCAAGTCCCTCGCATCCATGCCCTTGGCATAGAGACGTTCAAAGAAGTATTTGACGCCGTTCAGCGAGGTGAAGAGAATCCAGTGGTATTCGTTCAACCGTTCCAGTTCGCCGTCGAGGATGTCGTAGGATTCGACCGGCTTGATGTTGATGGTTGAGAACTCAAGAACATTGCCGCCGTACTCCTCGAGTCCCGCCACCAGTTCGCTGGCCTGCTCGCGGGTTCGCGTGACGATGATCTTCTTGCCGAAGAGCGGCCGTTTCTCATACCAGTCGATGGTGTCGCGGAGATTGACCACCTCGCCCACGACGATCAGCGACGGCGGTTTTATCCCTTCGTCCTTGACTACCTGGGCGATGGTTTCGAGCGTGCCCACCACCGACTTCTGTTCGGGAGTCGATGCCCAGCGTACCACTGCTACCGGGGTCTTCGGGTCTCGGCCGTGTTTGATCAGGTTTTCGACGATGATCGGCAGGTTCTTGATCCCCATGTAGATTACCAGCGTGCCGACCCCGGTCGCGAGTTTTGACCAGTCGATCTTGGACGACTCCTTGGTCGGATCTTCATGGCCGGTGATAAAGGCAACGGTCGCGGTATAGTCGCGATGGGTGATGGGAATCCCGGCATAGGTGGCCGCGGCGGTGGCCGAGGTCACGCCGGGGACGATCTCGAAGGGGATGCCGGCGGCATGAAGTTGCTGCACCTCCTCACCGCCCCGTCCGAAAATGAACGGGTCGCCACCCTTCAAGCGCACCACCATCTTCCCCTCCAGGGCATGATCGACCAGCATCTGGTTGATTTCCTCCTGGGTGTGGGTATGCTGCACGCCGCCCTTCTTGCCGACATAGATCATCTTGGCCTCTGCAGGGACATGCTTCAGCAGCTTCTTGCCGGCGAGATAGTCGTACACCACCACCTCGGCCCGCTCAAGCAGACTTTTGCCGCGCACGGTGATGAGACCAGGATCGCCGGGACCGGCGCCAACCAAATATACCTTTCCGATTTTATTCATTTTTCTTATTTTCCGGGATAAAGCAAACCTACCCTCTTCCCTCACCGATAACGGCAGGAGGACGGAATCGGGCAGGAGTTCTTGAGATCACAAAACAGGACAATAATCATTTTTCGGCCGAAAGACAAAAAGGGCATTCCCGGCTGACGGGAAGGCCCTTTTTTCGATTACAGCATGAAATCAGATCGATTTCGGCTCCATTACAACGATGAGAGCGAGGTGAGCGGCGATTAGAGCTGCTTCATGATCGCATCAGTAACCTGGCCGATGGAGACCGAGCCGTCAACCGAAATGACCTTGGGACCGCTGGTGTTTTTGAAATAGTTGACGGCGGCCATGGTGCCGGTTTTGTCGTCATAATAGATGTTGTGCCGCTTGTTGATGGCATCCTCATCCTGATCGTCGGCGCGGGTCTTCAACTCGCCGCCGCATACCCGGCAAACCAGTTTGCCGTCTTTCTCAACCGGCTTGATGGCGTCGAAGGCGATGTGGTTTGGATGGTTGTTATCGTTGACGCAGAGACGACGGCCCATGATGCGCAGCTTGGCGATCTCGCGGTCGAGCTCGATCTCAATCACGTAGTCGAGGGCCAGGCCTTCCCGCTTCAGGGTTTCGGCCAGGGTAATCGCCTGATCTTTGGAACGGGGGAAGCCGTCGAGGATCCAGCCGTCCTTACAGTCAGCCTTCTGCAGACGGGCCACCATCATCGGGATGGTAATGTCGTCCGGTACCAGATCGCCCTTGTCGATGTACGCTTTGGCCTTTTTGCCCAGCTCTGTGCCACCGACGATATGCTCGCGGAAGATCGCCCCGGATTCGATATGGGGAATATTGTATTTCTTCTGTACGATTGCGCCCTGAGTGCCTTTGCCGCTGCCGTTCGGTCCAAAAACCAGAATGTTTTTACCCATGATTGTTCAATCTCCTTTTAAACTTTTCCGTTTTGTACTGCTCTATCGCAAGAAACCAAGTTCTTTTTCGCAAGGTAGCCCCATAAAGGGGAGAAACGAATTTCCAAGGTACTAAAAGGCAAACAGACCGCTTGGGCGGCGAATTCCGAATCCGCTGACACGAAAGTTGCCTGCCGGGACGTAACAAGCTGAATACTATAGACCAAAACAGCCACTCCAGCCATAAAAATATCTCCGCATAGCTTTTGACTTTCACCCTTAAAGCGATTACTTTCAGAAAACTTGCCGGGGAAGAATATGTAAAAATCCTGGCAAAAGTGAGCATTTCCGGCATGGAATCCGCGAAAGGTCGTCTTATCAACCAAGAACGTGTCAAGAAAACTATGAAAGAAATTCGTGTGGGCCTGATCGGTTTCGGGACGGTCGGCAAAGGACTCGCGCAGACTCTCCTCGCCCAGCAAGACCGCCTCCGACAGAAGACCGGCACTTCCTTTGTACTGAAGGCCATTGCCGATATCGCCGTGCCGGCGCTGCCTGCGGAATTCAGTTCGGTCCGGCTTACCCGCAACGCAGATGAAATCCTCACCGACCCGGAAATCGATATCGTGGTCGAACTCATCGGCGGGATGGAGCCGGCCAGGAGCTTCATCCTGAAGGCCATCGACCACGGCAAGCATGTCGTCACCGCCAACAAGGCGCTGCTCTCCGTTCACGGCCGGGAGATTTTCCGGGCGGCGGCTGCGAAAAACGTGGAAGTGGGCTTTGAGGCCAGCGTCGGCGGCGGGATCCCGGTGATCAAGGCGCTCAAGGAAGGGCTGGTGGCCAACCGGATCAACTACATCAAAGGGATCATGAATGGCACCGCCAACTACATCCTCACGAAGATGACCGACCACGGCACGCCTTTTGCCGAAGTGCTCAAGGAAGCCCAGCAGCTGGGCTATGCCGAGGCGGACCCGACTTACGATGTCGAGGGGATCGATACTGCCCACAAACTGGCCATCCTCATGACCATCGCCTACGGCATGAACGTACAATTGAGCGATATCACTGTGGAAGGTATCTCCAGCATCGAGCCGATCGATATCCGCTTTGCTAAAAAATTCGGCTTCCGCATCAAACTGCTGGCCATCAGCCGCAACCACGGCGACAGCGTTGAGGCGAGAGTCCATCCGACCATGGTGCCGGAAGACCACATGCTCGCCACCATCAACGGCGCCTTCAACGGCATCCAGTTCCAGGGCGACACGGTTGGCGATGTCCTGCTCTATGGCGCGGGCGCAGGGATGATGCCGACCGGCAGCGCGGTGGCCGCCGATGTGGTCGATATCGGGCGCAATATCGCAAACGGCTGCATCAACCGGGTCCCGGCCCTCTCCTACTTGCCCGAGCATATCGGGGAACCGACGATCACACCGATGCAGAAACTGGTCTGTCCGTACTATTTCCGCGTCACCGCCATCGATCGGCCGGGGGTGCTGTCGATTATTACCGGGATCTTCGGCAAATACGGCATTTCTCTGCAGTCGGTGATGCAGGAAGGCCGGGATTCTGAAGAACCGGTCTATATCGTCTTCCGCACCCACAAGGCCACCGAGGATGCAGTGGCCAAGGCCATCGCCGAGATCGATAGTCTCGAGGTCTGCACCGCCCCCACCGTGAAGATCCGTCTCCTCAACCCGGAATAGGCCTGTCATGAAATATCTGATCCTTATCGGCGACGGCATGGGCGACTTCCCGGTCGCCGAACTGGGCGGTAAAACCCCGCTTGAGGCGGCCAAAACGCCGATGATGGACGAACTGTGCGCAAAAGGCGAGTTCTTCCTCACTAAAACCGTGCCCGACGGCTTTCCGCCCGGCAGCGATGTGGCCAACATGTCGCTCTTGGGATACGATCCGGCGGCTTACTACACCGGCCGGGCTCCCTTGGAGGCGGCGGCCATGAATATCCGGCTTGCGCCCGACGAGACGGCCTTTCGCTGCAATCTCGTGACGCTTGACCATGGCGCGGGCGACCGGGTGACCATGCGTGATTTCTGCGCCGGCCACATCGGCAACGATGAGGCCCACGCCCTCATCGCCGACCTGGAAAAGGAGTGTGCCACCGACCAGTTCCATTTCAAGCCGGGCGTCAGCTATCGGCATCTGGTGATCTTCAAGGGCGAGCACCCCGGCTTTGTTACCGTTCCGCCCCATGACCATATCGAACAGGACGTAACCGTCCACTGGCAGCAGTACCTGGCCCAGCCGGCCTGGCAGAAGCTGCTCGACTGCGCCCGCCGAGTGCTGGCCGACCATCCGGTCAATCTCGCCCGTATCAGCGCCGGCAAGAACCCGGCCTCGCTCATCTGGCTGTGGGGCGAAGGCAAAATGCCCTCCGTGCCGACGCTGACGGCGCGGTTCGGCATCCGTGGCAGCATGATCAGCGCCGTCGACCTGCTGAAGGGCCTCGGCGTGGTGGGGGGACTCTCGGTCATCGATGTGCCCGGCGCCACCGGCTACATCGACACCAACTATGAAGGCAAGGCTCAGGGAGCGGTCGACTCGCTGAAAGACGGCAATTTTGTCTTCGTCCACCTGGAAGCACCGGACGAGGCCGGCCACCAGGGCTCAGTGGACGCCAAGATAACCGCCATCGAAGACTTCGACAGCCGGATCGTGCGGCCCATCGTCCACCACCTGCGGCAGACGGGCGAGGAGTTCCGGGTGGTGGTCACCATGGATCACTTCACGCCGATAGCGCTTCGGACCCATGTCTCCGACCCGGTCCCCACCCTGCTCTACGATTCGCGAGAGCAGAAGGCGGGATCCGGCCGGACCTTCGACGAAAAGAGCTGCCGGGAGCATGACGCCGCCTGCGGCAATGGACTCGACGCCGGTCACCGACTCATCGACAAGCTGCTCATCCACGATTAACCGGGAACAACCGACAGCAATGCAGGAACACATCTTTTGCACCACCACGCGGGTCCTCTATGGCGATACCGATGCCGGCGGTGTCGTTTACAACGCCAACTATCTGCGATATTTCGAAATCGGCCGGACCGAGCTGATGCGCGCCTGGGTGTTATCCTACCGCGACATCGAGTCTCTCGGCCTGGTCCTGCCGGTCACCGAGTGCTGGTCCCGCTATAAGGCCCCCGCCTTCTACGATGACTTGTTGACCATCGAGACCACCATCGCCGAAATATCGAACCTCAAATGCCGGTTCAATTACCGTATCCTGCGGGCGCAAGAGCATCTCGACCGACCAAAACTCCTGGTGAAAGGCTACACCGTCCATGCCGCCGTCACAAGAGACGGCAAGCTCGCCCGTCTGCCGGAGGAGATCCTCCTCAAAATGACGCCACTAACGCAGGTAATCGAAAAGACCGAAGCCTTGGCCAAATAGTAATTGACAATATTTCCGACGGGTGTATATTGATGGCTCCTTAACGCGGGGTGGAGCAGTCTGGTAGCTCGTCGGGCTCATAACCCGAAGGTCACAGGTTCAAATCCTGTCCCCGCTACCACAGGAATTTCAAGGGATTCAGATAATATCTGAGTCCCTTTTTTTGTTGGTTGAAAACACATTCCCCGCACCCGATTTCATAACTCTCTCATTTCAAAGATTTCCCTTCTAATCCGCCAGCCGCCTTAACCTCGATAGTCATTTCATCAAGCTAATGATATCAATGCCAAACAGCAGTTGGATACCGGTCAAAAACAACAAACCGTAGATCAGCCGTTTAAACCACTTGTCGCTGCACCGCCGATTGAGCAAAAAACCGAGCTTCACCCCAAGATAAGAGACCGGCAAAAGCAACAGCACGATGGACAGATTGCCGACGTGCAGCAGGTTAAGTTGGGCGTAGGGTATCAGTTTGACAATGTTGGTAATGGTGAAGAAATAGATTGTGGTGCCGACATAGATATCCCGCGGCAGGTTCTGCGGCAGGAGATAGACCATTATCGGCGGGCTGCCGACGTGGGCAAGCGTCGAAGCAAAACCCGACAGTGTTCCCCAGAAAAGGCCTTGGCCGACGCTTGATTTGCGTCCCTTGAGCACCCCGACCAGACGCGGGTAACCCAGCTGAAAAGCGACAAAGGCCAGAGCCAGTAATCCGATGCCCATTTTCAGAATCCGTTCGTTGCCGCGGAAATAACCGAAAAAGAACCAGCCGAGCACAATACCGACGATGGCACCGGGAACCATGATCTTCAGGTTGTGCCGGTCGAAACGTGCCCGATACTGACGGATGGCCATGAAATCGGAGATAATGAGAATCGGCAGCAGCAAGGCGGCTGCTTCTGCGGTGGGAATTGTCAGGGCCATGAGGGGAGTGGCGATAACCCCGATTCCCGCCCCAAAACCTGCCTTCGAGACCCCGATGAGGGTGACCGAGGCCAGGGCGCTGATCCAGAAGGCTAGCGGATAATGGGTAAAAGCTTCAAACATAGGCTGTCAAAGGGTGCCACAGCACCACATCCCTAACTATTTTGAGCAATAAACCTGTGGGCACTTGCACTCTCGCGGTCTGCATCGTTACACGTCCTTAGGGGGCATAGGCCTTGGTTTGACGTGACTGTTCGACCAGCATGGAGTAAACAGCATCAACAGGAAGAACTCTCCTATTTAACACCAAGGACTTGCTTTGAAACAAAAAAACATTCTGGTGATCTATCATTCCCAGGGCGGCACCATGGAATTCATGATCAACGTCGGCATCAATCAGGCCTCGGCGGTGTTGGGAGCCCCGTACGGTGTTTTTCACCATACGGCTTGATGCCCGGGCCCTGATGCTGCAGCTCATGCGGGAGGTTATCGCGCTCGCGGAAAAGGTTGCCGTCGACCTGAGCGAAAAGGATATCGAGGAGTGGCTCGCCGTTCTCGCCACCCTCGCACCGGAAGGCAAAACCTCCATGCTCCAG
>Ga0154407_1130_pt1 | contig 15646 bp, 13 predicted proteins | sample RifGroB2_FD_115911 | JGI IMG/M metagenome (GOLD analysis project Ga0154407, IMG submission 115911) | Desulfobacterales bacterium GWB2_56_26
GCCCCCGGTGGCCAAAAACAAAAAGATGGATTTCGGCTGCGGCGTTGTCCATGACCAGGAACGTTGTGTGGTTTGCGGCCGCTGCGTGCGCTTCTGCCGTCAGATCACGGGGACCGGCGAGCTGGGCATCATCAACCGCACCGACGACGCCCGGGTCAACATCTTTCCCGGCCGTCCCCTGAACAACCGGTACGCCCTCAATGTGGTCGATCTCTGTCCGGTCGGCGCCATGACCAGCAAAGACTTCCGGTTCAGGCAACGGGTCTGGTTCCTCAAGAAGGATCCCGGCATCTGCCACGGCTGCGCCAAGGGCTGCAATATCTTTATCGATCACAATCGGCCAAAGTACCAGGACGATACCATCTACCGCTTCCGGCCCCGCCTGAACAATCAGGTCAACGGCTACTTCATCTGCGACGAAGGGCGGCTCAGCTATAAGAGTGAAAACGACGGCCGGCTGAACGATGGCCGGATCGGCGGGCAGGTACGGCCTCTTGTCGATGTTCTTGCCGCCGCCGGCAAGGAAATCGAGCGCGCGGCGAAAACTGCCATCCTGCTCTCGCCCAACTGCTCGCTCGAACAGATGGCGGGCGTCAAGGCCCTGGCCGAAAAACTCGGGGCACAGCTCTCGGGCTTCAGCGACGGCTACATCAAGGCGGGCGATGGCGACGATTTCCTTATCCGCGATGACAAATCGGCCAACAGAGCCGGTCTTGCCCTGCTCGGCATCGACTGCAGCAAAGAATTTTTCGAAAAGGCGGTGCAGGAGGCACAGCTGCTGATCAACTTCGACAACAAGCTCCAGCTCTCCTACAGTGCCGAGGATCTGAAGAAACTGTTGAAGGATACCCGGATCATGGCGGTCACCGCCCACGACGACCAGATGGCCGAAATGGCCGATCTGGCCATACCGGTAGCCTCTTTTTCCGAATATTGCGGCTCGGTGGTGAACTGCGACAACATCCTGCAGTCGTTTGCCAAGGCGGTGACCAGGAACAACGATTTCGCCGACATCGGGGCGATTGCCGCTGGGCTCGGTAGCCCGCTGCAGACTGAAGCGGAACGATTTGCCGAGTTAGGCAAGTACATCGGAGCGCTGAAGGACATTAAACCGGATGGTATCCCGGCTGAGGGATTGAACTTAAACGAGAGCGAGGCTACCAATGTCAAAGCTTGATATCTTCATGTTAGTCGTTCGAGTCGCTTTCAGCGCCTTCGTCCCGCTCTGCTTCATTGCAGTCTGCGTCTGGATGGAGAGGAGGGGAGCCGGCTTTTTCCAGGATCGATCCGGCCCGAACCGAGCTAACATCTTCGGCTTCAGGGCGGCTGGATTGGTCCAGAATCTTTCCGACGCCGTGAAACTCATTTTCAAGGAAGATGTTACCTCCGCCCATATCAAGCACAAATTCTATTTCGTCCTGGCCCCGGTGCTCGTCTTCTTTACGGCTCTCGTTTCCTTTGCCGTTGTGCCCTTCGCCGATACCCTGGTAATCGGCGGCAAAAGCTACATCATGCAGGGCATCCCAATTGATCTCGGTATCTTATGGTTTCTCGCCCTGGCCGGTTTCAGCGTCTACGGCATCATCCTGGCCGGCTGGTCATCGACCAACAAGTACGGCATCCTCGGGGGCTTACGCTCGGCGGCCCAGGTGATCAGCTACGAAATCCCCATGGGCCTGGCGGTTATCAGTCTGCTCGTGGTCTACGGAACCGTCAATCTCAACGAAATGGCCCAATTTCAGGGGCGGCTGCTGTTCGGCTTCATTCCCATGTGGGGTGCGATTCTCCAACCTTTAAGCATGGTCATTTTCATCGTGGCAGCCTTCGCTGAAACCAACCGGACCCCGTTCGATCTGGCCGAGGGCGAGAGTGAACTGGTCGCAGGCTACCACGTCGAATACAGCGCAATGAAGTTCGCGGTATTTTTCATGGGCGAGTATGTCGCGCTCTTTGCATCGAGCGCAATCATCGTGACACTCTTCTTCGGCGGCTACCAGATCCCCTTCCTGGCCACCGCCACCCTGGTCAAGGGTGCCAAACCGGTAGCTTTCCTGCTCATGATTCTGTTGCCGGTCGCCATGTACTACTTTGCCGGCTGGATCAGGAGAAACAATGTAAGTCATTATCCAAGGGAAAATGACCCCAGAGTTTTCGAAGCGAATATCTATATCAAGTGCTTCTGGGCGCTGGTGATATTTCTTGAGCTGGTCCTGCTGGCCATCCTCTTCAGTGAGTCCGGCGGGTCGGCAGCTCACATCTTTGTGGCCCTGCTCCAGGTGGGTACTTTCCTGTTGAAAGTCACTTTGATGCTCTTTGTCTATATCTGGGTGCGCTGGACCTTACCCCGTTTTCGCTATGACCAGCTCCAAAAATTAGGATGGCAGATGCTTCTCCCGTTGGCACTTCTGAACATCTTCATTACAAGCGCATTTGTCGTGGCGTTGAGCTAAAGGAGGATGAAATGGGTGCGAATGTAAAAACCATAGAGCGAAAGGGATCGACCCCTCAGGAACGATTCTATCTCCTCGAAATATTCAAGGGAATGGCCACCACCTTCGGCCATTTCATCAGAAATCTTCTCGATACCCGGAAGCTGTATGTCCGCCATTATCCAGAGGTGAAGCCGGAGATACCGGTTCGCTGGCGGGGCCGCCATCGTTTGACCACCCATCCCGACGGCACGGTCAAATGCGTCGCCTGCTTCATGTGTCAGACCAACTGTCCGGCCAACTGCATCATGATCGAGGCCGGAGAGCGCTATGACGGCAAGACCGAGAAAATGCCGGTGAAGTTCAATATCGACCTGCTGGAATGCATCTACTGCGGCTATTGCGTCGAAGCGTGTCCCGTGGATGCCATCCGCATGGATACCGGGATCTACTCGGTTATCGACAACAACCGGGAGTCCTTCGTTATCGGGCTCGATGAGTTGCTGAAGACGCCGGGGGCTTTTTCCGAAGAAGAATATAAAAAAGGGGGCGCTTGATATCATGTTTGCCGAGGGTTTATTTATCGCGTTTTCAGCGCTGTCGGTTCTTGGCGCCTTGGGACTGGTGCTCTTTCGCCACCCGATGAACGGAGCGATGAGTCTGATCGTGACGATGATTTCATTGGCGGGGCTGTATGCACTGCTTTCCGCCAAGTTGATCTTTGTGCTGCAGCTCATCGTCTATGCGGGAGCCATCATGTCCCTCATCCTCTTTATCATCATGTTTCTGAATATTCAGGACAGCGATCTTCCCGAGGAAAAAGGCAGGTTCTACTATCTCCTCGGCGGCCTGGTCGCCATCATCCCTATCGCTGCTTTTTTGATAAAACTGGTGAAGGGCATCCCCGCAACTGAAACAACAATAGTCGGCAACGGCTTTGGCGGAGTCAAGGAGGTGGGGCTGGTGCTTTTTCAGGACTGGCTGCTGCCTTTTGAAATCGTTTCGATTCTTCTGCTGGTAGCCCTCGTCGGAGCGGTCGTGCTGGCAGGCAAAAGGAGGATGATCAAGTGATTCAGGATTATCTCATTCTCAGTGTCATTCTCTTTTCTCTGGGAATCCTCGGTGTCTTCTCCCGGCGGAACGTCTTTGCGGTCTTTATGTCCATCGAACTGATGCTCAACGCGGCGAACCTTGCCTTTCTCGCCTTCTCCCGGCTGCACGAAAGTATGGACGGCCATGTACTGGCCATGATGGTGATGGCTGTGGCCGCCGCGGAAGCGGCCCTCGCGCTGGCGGTTGTCATTCTGCTGCACAAGCACAAAGGCAAGCTGGATACCAACGTTTTCAGTGTATTGAAGGGGTGATCTCATGGAACATACCGCAACATATCTGGGCTTGATACCCCTGTTTCCGCTCATTGGTGCAGTAGTCATCGGGCTGCTGCATATGCTTACCTGCAAGAACAACCCGCTGCCCGAAAAGCTGTACGGCGCCCTGGCCTGCATCGGACCGCTGCTGTCGTTCTTCCTGGCGGTCGTGGTCTTCGTTCACCTGAAAGGCATGCCGGCCGAGCAACGCTTTCTCGTCCATAACGTCTTCACCTGGTTTGCGGTGGGCGACCTGCATATCGACATGGGCTTCCTGGCCGATCCGCTCAGTTCGCTGATGCTGCTGTTCGTTACCTTCATCGGTTCGCTGATCCATATCTATTCGATCGGCTACATGGCCAAGGATCAGAATTTCGGCAAATTCTTCTCGTACATGAACCTCTTTCTCGGGTCGATGCTGATTCTGGTGCTGGGCAGCGGTCCGGTGGTCATGTTCGTCGGCTGGGAAGGCGTCGGCCTCTGTTCCTACCTGCTCATCAGTTTCTGGAGCGAAGACACCAATAATGTGCTGGCCGGCAACAAGGCCTTTATCGTCAACCGGATTGGCGACCTCGGTTTTGTGCTGGGCATGTCCTACTTATTCTGGGCCATAGGAGCCGGCGGCTTTGATTATCTCTCCCTGAAAGCCAACGCCCCAACCATAAGCCCGGCCATCGGCATCGCTGTCTGTCTGCTGCTCTTTGTCGGCGCCTGCGGCAAGTCGGCGCAGATTCCGCTGTATGTCTGGCTGCCCGACGCAATGGCCGGCCCGACGCCGGTTTCCGCCCTGATCCACGCCGCAACCATGGTCACCGCCGGCGTCTATATGGTGGCCCGGTTCAGTTTTCTCTACTCGGAATTTCCGGTTGCCGGTTCTGTTGTTGCCTGGGTCGGTATCCTGACGGCTCTTTTATCCGCAATTTTTGGCATGTTTCAAAAGGATATCAAAAAAATTCTCGCCTATTCGACGGTCAGTCAGCTTGGCTATATGTTTGCCGGAGTCGGCGTTGCCGCCTATTCCGCCGGCATCTTCCATGTTTTTACTCATGCCTTCTTCAAGGCCCTGCTCTTTCTCGGGGCCGGTTCCGTTATCTACGCCCTCCACCACGAACAGGATATCTGGAAGATGGGCGGACTGAAGGAGAAACTGCCGACGACGTATAAGACCATGCTGATCGGTGCCCTGGCACTTGCTGGCTTTCCACTCTTCTCAGGCTTTTTCAGCAAGGATGAAATACTCTTCTCGGCTCTTGCCACAGGCCATACCGGCATCTGGATGATCGGGGTTTTTGTCGCCGGAATGACTGCCTATTACACGTTCCGAATGATCTTTCTGGTATTCCACGGCAAACCGCGGGTGCAGAAAACCTTTGACCATGCCCATGAACCCCCTGCAGTGATGACCATACCACTCATCATTCTCGCGGTCGGCGCTGCTCTTGCCGGCGTCCTCAATCTTCCGGGGATCTTTGGCGGCAAACTCATAGTTTCACACTGGCTGGCGCCAAGTCTGATCGAACATCATCCGCATATGGGCATCGGGGCCGAGGTTCTGGCAATGATCGCCAGCGTGGTGGCGGTGGTGATCGGCATATATATCGCCTTCAAGAAATTCGGCCAGGGTGCGGAAGAACCCGAATTCAAGGGTTTTGCCAAATTCGGCTATTACAAGTTTTATGTCGACGAAATCTACAATGCGGTCTTTGTCCAGCCTTATAAAGGTTTCGGCTCGGTTATTTCCCGGTTCATTGAACCGAATGTCACCGATAGCCACGTACGATTCTCATCCTGGCTCTATCGCAAGGCCGGGACTGCCTTCAAGGTCTTTCAGGTCGGCTATGTCCGGGTCTACGCAATTTACATGGTTATAGGCTTAAGTCTTATGAGCCTGTTCCTCTCTCAATCGATCAATTAGGTAGGTGAAAGAATGTTCGATTATGCCCTCTCATTCATGATCTTTCTGCCGATCCTCGCCGGGCTGGCCCTGCTTCTCCTGCCTATACAGAAGGAAGGGGCGCGGATTGCCGGCTTTATCGTCTCCGTGGCGGTACTTTTCCTCGGTATCGAGCTGTTTATCGGTTTTGCCGGAACCGGCGCGATGGAGTATGTAGAGAAAAGACCCTGGATCGAGTCCCTGGGGATCAGCTACAGCCTGGGTGTCGACGGGATCAGTCTCCTCGTGCTCATGGCCGGTTCCATCCTCTTCCCCATGGTTTTTACGCTCTTTGCGCCCCGGTCGAAAGGCTACTACGCCAACCTGCTCATCGCGCAAGGAGCCATGGCGGGTGCGATTCTCTCCACCGATCTGGTGCTCTTCTACATCTTCTGGGAAATCATGCTGCTGCCGATTTTCTTCATGATCGGCCTTTACGGCGGACCGAACCGGCTGCCGGCCACTATAAAGATCACCATTTATACTATCGCCGGTTCGTTGCTGATGCTCGCCGCACTGGTCTATGTCGGAGTTTCCTATCATAATCAGTTCGGCCAGTGGTCGTTCGATATCGTCCAGTTGAGCCAGCTCAATCTGAGTGGGGGATTTGCGGTCTTAGCCTTTCTCATGTTCATGGTAGCCTTCGCCATCAAGATTCCGCTGTTCCCGTTTCACACCTGGCTGCCCGACGCCTATACCGAGGCGCCCAGTGCCACCACTTTCGTTCTTTCGGCCATTATGGCCAAGATCGGGGTGTATGGAGTGATTCGCTTCGTCGTGCCGGTTTTTGAAGTCGAGTTCGCCCGCTTCGCGCTGGCTCTGTCGCTCGCCGGCGTAGTCGGCATGATGTACTGCGGTCTTGCGGCCATTGCCCAGAAGGATATGAAGAGGATGCTCGCCTTTTCCTCCGCCTCCCATATGGGCATCATCGCCCTGGGCGTGTTCTGCATGAATGTCCAGGCCCTGACCGGGGCGCTCTTTCAGATCGCCGCCCATGCGACCAGCACCGGCGTGCTGTTCCTCTTTCTCGGCCTGATGGAGGAGAGGATGCAGACCAGAAATATCGAGGATCTCGGCGGCATTGCCTATCGGGCGCCGATCTTCGCCACCTTTTTTGCCATTGCCATGCTTGCCTCGGTCGGCCTGCCTGGAACCAGCGGCTTTATCGGCGAATTCCTCATCATTCTTGGCGCCATCAAATTCAGCGGCTTTATCGGCTTCCTCGCCGGCACCTCGCTGATTATCGGAGTCTGCTATATGCTGTGGATGTTCCAGCGGGTCTTCTTCGAAAAGTCCAACTCGCGCACCGAGGAATTCCAGGATTTCAAGTTATCCGAAGCTCTCACCTTCCTGCCTGTTATCTTGCTGATCCTGGGGATGGGCATCTTCCCGCAGCCATTCCTCAAGAGGATCGAGCCGACCGCGCTTTTGCAGATCGCTCAATTGACCAATCCACCGCACCACCAGCTTGCCGATAAAACGGTTCTGAATTCAGATCAACATAATCAAAAGAATTAGGCAGGGTAACACTATGAATGATTTTGTGTCATTGCTCCCTCTCCTCACCATCTGCTCAGGCGCTATCCTGCTGATGCTTGTCTCTGCTTTTGACAAAGTGAAACTGGAGACCGCTTCGTATATCAGCCTGGGATTTTTTGCCGTCGCCTTCTTCATCCAGCTTTTGGTCACCAGCGGCTCGGGAACCGTCTTGTTCGAAACACTGTTCAACGGGATGCTGGTTTCCAGCAGTTTTACCACCGTCGCCGGCCTCGTGATTCTCGCCTGCGGCTTTTTCACCGTGTTGAACACCAATAGCTACTTCAAGGTAAATACCTTCGGCAGCCTCGAATTTTATGCAATCATGATGTTCGGGGTCTGCGGCATGCTGCTCCTGACCATGTCGCAGGAACTAATAACCACCTTCATTGCCATTGAGATCATGTCGCTGGCCATCTATATCCTGGTCGGTTATGACCGGGCAAGCGTCACCGGCACTGAGGCCATCCTCAAGTATCTGATGCTCGGCGCCTTTGCCGGAGCCTTTTTTACCATGGGAGCCGCCCTCGTGTACGGCGGCGTCGGCAGCACCAAATTCGCTGCAATCGGCAGGTATCTCGTCGCCCATCCGACAGGAACGCCGCTGCTGATCGGCGGTGCATTGTTTATATTCGTCGCCTTCTTCTTCAAGATTGCTGCCTTCCCCTTCCACGCCTGGGTAGTAGATGTTTATGACGGGGCGGCGACGCCGGTCACGGGATTTATGGCCACCGCACTCAAGGCCGCGGTTTTCACGGTCTTTGCCAACTTTCTCGCGATCAACGGCAACCTGCACGGCAGCTGGGTCACCTTCCTGTTCTATATCGCAGTCTTCACCATGTTCGGCGGTAATCTTATCGCAATCGGGCAGAATAACCTGAAAAGGATGCTGGCCGCATCCGGTATCGTGCATTCCGGCTATCTGCTCATTGCCCTGGTGGCGATAAGTGCGGAAAGCTTTACCGGCAGCGTCATCGGCTACTATCTGGCCGCCTATTCCGCAGGCACCTTAGGCATGTTTGCCGCCCTCTCCTATCTTGGCGGCGAAGGGGAAAAAAGAGCTACTTTTGACGACTTCAAAGGTCTGGCCAAAGTGCGGCCGTATTCTGCCGCAGCAATCACCGTTTTCCTCCTTTCCATGGCAGGGATCCCGCCGACGGCAGGTTTTATGGGGAAATTCTATATCATAACCAGTGCGATTTCAGCAGGAGAGGTGGCTCTTGCGGTCCTGGGAGTGGTCAGCAGCATCCTTTCGATGTGGTATTATTTGCGATTGATAATTACCATGTATTTTCATGAGGCTGTGGAAGGCTTTGAGACACAAGGATCGATATTGGCGACCACCGGCACCTTTATCCTGGTGGTCTGTGTATTCGCCATCGGTATCTATCCGATAGTTATTTAGTACCTTAGGAATTCACGTTCGCATTTAAAAAACGGAATTTCGTTTAAGGTACCCATCCCCTTGTGGGGGTCAGGCTGGATTCCATTTCCCAATAAAAATCCTGGAGCTACCATCATGAAAGTAAAAGACATACTGGCGCAAAAAGGCAGCAGGGTTATCACTATCGAAAAAGATATTTCGGTTCTCGACGCGATGAAAATTTTTCCCGCCAATCGAGTCGGCTCCCTGATCGTGGTAGACAAGCACAATGAGATCCTGGGGATAATCGCCGCCCGCGATGTGTTGATGGCGGTCATCAATCATCTCGACCAAATCAAAACCATGGCCGTTGAAGAGATCATGACCACCAATCTTATCATCGGTACTGAAGAAGACAGCATCGAATATCTCCAGGCGATCATGACGGAGAACCGTATTCGTCATATCCCGATTCTCGAAGGTCGGAAACTGAAAGGACTGATCTCCATCGGCGATGTGGTCAAAGCCCTCATGACGGAAAAGGATGTCGAGAACAGGTACCTCAAGGATTATATAGCCGACAAATACCCGGGCTGATAACTCACCACCTGACAGGACATTTTTTATCCATTGTCCACCGCAATCCAGTCAAGCTTCCCTCATCTGTGCGTTGAGGGAAGCTCTCTCCTTCTCGACCCCTGTCGGTCGCATCCCCTCCCGTTATTCCCGATCGTTCAGCTGACGGCTTAATTCCGTCTTGCTCCACTGGTTCGGTTTTCTGCCGCAGTGTAAATGGTACTTTTCCACCTTTTTCAACAAGGCAGTGTGGGACAGCCGCAACTTCCTCGCCGCCTCCCGGATACTTGACGTAGCATTCAGGGTTCCAAGCAGAATCTCCATTTCATAACTGCCCAGCAGATCCTTCAGCGCAATACTGCCGGTCTTGGCGATATCGAGGTTCCGCTGATTGCCATGACCTGCCGTTTCATGGCTGAGGAGGATCGATTCGACGCCGATGTTTTCGGAATCGCTCAGGACGGCGGCCCGTTCAATAACATTTTTCAGCTCTCGTACGTTGCCCGGCCACGGATAATCGTAGAGTTTGGCCATGGCCCCGCTGCTGATGGTCTGCTCCGCCTTGCCGAGCTTCAGGTTGAACTGCCGCAGGAAGTTCTGGGCCATCAGCGGAATGTCCGATATCCGTTCTTTCAAGGGCGGGATCTGAATGGTCAGGACATTGATCCGATAAAACAGATCCTCGCGAAACCGCTTTTCCCGGACCATGTCCTTAAGGTTTCTGTTGGTGGCGGTAATCACCCGGGCCTTGACTGGAATCTCTTCGAATCCGCCGATCCGCCGCACGTGATTGTCCTGGAGTACCCGAAGAATCTTCGCCTGGGTTCCCGGCGGCATATCGCCGATTTCATCGAGGAAGATGGTGCCGTCGCCGGCCGCCTCGAACAGTCCGGCCTTCCCTTTCTTCCTGGCATCGGTGAAGGCTCCGTCAACATAGCCGAACAGCTCGCTCTCGATGAGCGGCTCCGGCAAGGCCGCGCAGTTGACGGGGATGAACGGTCCGGTCCGGCCGCTTTCAAAATGGATGGCTCTCGCGAACAGCTCCTTGCCGGTGCCGCTCTCGCCGGTGATCGAGACGATGGTGCTGGTTTCGGCAATTTTCCGGGCAAAGGTGATGAGATTTTTGATGGCCGGGTTCTCGCCGACGAAATCATCGAAGGTGACCGCAAGGGGGGTCGACACGGCATCGACCATTTCCTTCACTTCCCGAAGGTTTTTCATAATCAGCACGGCGCCGACGAAATTGCCCTGGGAATCATAGATCGGCTTGGCGGAACCGTAAAATTCCACCCTGCCCGTTCCGGTTACCGCCAGTTTGCGTCTGCTGACCGGAATGCGCTTTTCCACACACTCAAGGAGGATGGAATCCTTGGGACTGATTTCACTGATATGTCGGCCGATGATATTTTCATAGACCTGATCGAGGGTGCGGCAGGCCACGCAATTGATGGTATTGACTGTCCCGGCCGCATCGACCGAAATAATCCCTTCGCTCATGCCGTCGAACAAGGTGCGAAACCATTTCTGCCGTTTTTCCTGCGGCAGTTTGGTCAGCTCACTCTGGCTCACCAGTCCAGGAAGCGTCGAAAACAGCCCAAACAACGGCTGCTTATCGAACTGGCGGTCCTTGATCTCGATCTCGATGGAAATCTTTGCCAAGCCGTCTTTCGGCTCAACCTCCATGGTGACGATATTGAGCCCCTGGCTCGTCGTCAGTTTGGTAATATCGAAAACAATGCCTATCCGATCCTGAAAAAGCAGCTGGAGTTTCAGATTTTCGGCCACGTATTCACCTGAAGCAAAAATTAACCGGTAGAGTGTTCACTGTCTTTTCACGACAGCAGAAAGACTTGCCGGTAAATTTACCCCCGCCGGCCGGAAAAGACGAGGGTAATTAGGCCCCTTTGCAAGCTCTTGCCGGCGAGTACCCGCATCAATCAGACAAAGGTAGAGAGCCCGGTAAAGATTTCATGCCCTGCATCGTGCCGGACGATACCGAGAACATCCGGCAGCTTCTGCACCTGTTTGATGACCTGATCGAGTTTCTGCTCCTCGTTGATTTGCAGCCACATACGGCTTATTTCGCCGTTCGCGATGGGCACACAGACTATCCCCTCAAGGTTGTACGCCCTTCGGGAAAACAAGCCGCAAATATGTGACATCACGCCGGGATGATTGTTGACCGTCAGCTCAAGGACCATCATGGCACTGCCAGCCCTCACCTGTCTCCTCTCAACATCCGCATTTTTCTGCATTGCACCCTCCCAGCATGAAACTGTTCGACGCTCCCGGCGGAACCATCGGATAGACCTCTTCTTCCTTGGCAATGGGGACATTGACGAGACACGGTCCCTTCACCGCCATGACCCGCTCAAGAAGCGACTCCAACCTGCAGTCCACGGCGGCATTGAATGCCGTCATGCCGAACCCTTTGGCGATTGCGGCAAAATCGATATCGATCCGGAAGTCCGAGGCAAAGAACTGCCGTTCATAAAACAGATTCTGCTGCTGCCTGACCAAGCCGAGAGAGTTGTTGTTCATAACGATGATCTTGATATTTGCCTGCTGCTCCACTGCGGTTGCCAACTCCTGTATATTCATCTGCAGGCTGCCGTCACCGGTGAACAAGATCACCGGTCGCTCCGGATGGGCAAGAGAGGCCCCGATCGCCGCCGGCAGGCCGAAACCCATGGTCCCCAAACCACCGGAAGTCAGCAGCTGCCGCGGCCGGTTGAAAGGATACACCTGGGCCGTCCACATCTGATGTTTACCGACATCGGTAGCCACAAAACACTCCTCGCCGGCGAGTTCCGCCACTTTGAGGATCAGGCCGTAGGGCGTGTCGGGGATGATGGCAGCAGGCGACGCCATTGGATAGAGCTCCTGCAACAATTCGATCCGGTTGCGCCAGATTTTCCGCTCATCTCTTCCGATCAGGGGCAACAGCCGCCCGAGAGATTCTTTGACATCGCCGACCAGGCCAACATGGGCGTTTTTAAGTTTCGACACCTCGCTCGGATCGATATCCATGTGGATGATATGTGCCGCCGGACAGAACTCGACGATCTTGCCGGTCGCTCGATCGTCGAACCTGGCCCCGGCGGCGATGAACAGGTCGCAATCCTGCAAGGCCATGTTGGTCGACCGGGCAGCGTGCATACCGAGCATACCGAGGGACAAGGAATGACCCGCCGGCAGACTGCCCAGACCCATCAGTGTCATAGCCGTCGGCAGAGATCCTTTTTCGACAACGGCCCTGGCCTCCTCGGCCGCCCCGGCATGGATGATCCCGCCACCGAGGCAGAGGATCGGGCGTCTGGCTCGGTTGATCATTGCCGCCGCTTCCAGCAGCATCGCCTGATCCGCGACCGGCGGCTCCTGCCTGCACCCCGGCTCCGGCCATTCGGCAAAGGAAACCGTGGCGGTCTGGATATCTTTCGGCACATCGATCAGCACCGGTCCGGGCCGGCCGGAGAGGGCCAGCTCGAATGCCTTGGGAATGATCCGCAACAGCTCGTCTGCCGACCGGACCAGATAGTTATGTTTGGTGATCGGGATGGACATCCCGTAGGTATCGACTTCCTGGAACGCGTCAGTGCCGATCAGCGCAGACGGTACCTGGCCGGTAATGCAGACGATGGGGATGGAGTCGAGATAGGCGTCGGCCACGGCGGTAAGAATATTCGTTGCCCCCGGGCCGGAGGTGGCAAAGCAGACCCCGGCCGCACCGGTCGAGCGGGCAATGCCCTGGGCCAGGAACCCCGCGCCCTGCTCGTGCCGGCAGAGCACATGCCGGATCCTGGTTGACTGATACAACGCATCGTACAGCGGCAGATTGGCGCCGCCCGGAATCCCGGCAATCGTGGTAATTCCCTGGCGTTCGAGCAGCCCTACGATGAGCTGCGCCCCATTCATGGTGAACATGGTTTTTCCTCCTGTCTGGTTGAGTTTTTCTTTTGTCGGCGACAGGAGGGGGCATAAAAAAACCCCCGCCGGCGAAGCGCCGACAGGGGGTTTTATGAGCTATTTTATGACCTTATCCCCTTATGGCACTCCGCCTTCGACCTTTCGGACCACGACCACCACACTAAGAACTAGTGCCACGCTGAGAATTGCGCTGACGGTCGCTGACGGAGAATGCATACTGTGAGAGAGATAAGCCGATTGAATAATGGTAAAAAATTAAACCCTTTTTTGCATGATTAGCAGAATCGATAGGGCGTGTCAAGCGGAAGAATCACCGACTGTCCATCGAAGCCCAGGCAATAATTGATGGCGAAGCCGTGAAATTACTGTTCTTCCATCACGATCTGTTCAACGGCTGCGTTCGGGTCATCGGTTTTACCGACCCGCACGACGGGGCGGAAACTCTTGTGGCCGAATTGCAGGATGCGCCCCTTGTGTTGACCTGCGAGATCGAGCTGTTCGCTGTCATGGACGAGCTGCAGGAATTCCGCCAGCTTCGGCATGGTTGGAAAAGACCATTTATACGGATGCAGGGTATCGTCCCGATAAATAAACAACACAGCCAGCAGGGCGACGACAAGGCCGCCATGATACAAGCCCTTACGGAGCGCCAGCAGCCTGTCCGCCGTAAACAGCAGAAAAAAGAGCCAGAAAAACTGGGCAATGACCAGGTAACACGGAAGAACACGCAGAGAAATCATGTACTTCTTGCTCAAGAACAGGGCGGCAAGGCTGCTGTTGATAAGAACCAGCAGCAGACAGGCGATCTTCAGATAAAAGCTGTCCCGGCGAAAAATCGCCAGCAGACCAAGAAAAAAGCCCAGGCAGAGCATGAGTTTTTTGACAGTGAAAGCCCCGCCCAGGCCCATCATGAAGACTTTGGCGACCAGTGTCCCGAGCCACACTTCATGGATGGCCGGTTTCCAGAGATTGCGCAGCAGAATCATATTGTTGGAAACCGATAGGGTATAGAGAACGACCACCACGGTGAGCGCCGTGAGAAAAGCGGTCTTGCCCCGGAAGAACAGAATGAAGCACAGGGAGAAAGGCGCGACCAGCACTGAATAGGGACCGGACCAGACGAGCAGGGACAACAGGGCAAAGAGCAGGATATTGGCACGATTTGTCTTGAGCGGCTCCCAGAAGAGCAGGCAGATCAGCAGGATGACAAAGACATAGATCTGGTAGGTCAGCGTTATATAATAAAAAATATGATTCAGACCGGAGAGCCCGAGCAGGAACGGGGCGATGAAAAGGATGTACTTGTTTCTCAGGAGACCCGTGCAGGGCAGGATCATGACGGCCATGACTGCAAAAACCGTGGCCAGCCCGAGATAGACGGCCGGCTGGAGCCGGACGTCCATCTTGGCGATCAGAAAGGCCAGGAGGTTGTTGAGAATATTATGATAGCCGTTGGGAGTATGGAGGATATCCTGCAGGCCCCGGGTACTCCCGTAAAAATGGTTGAAGTAGTGGCTGTTGTCCTCGACGTATAAGCCGGGGGTAACATAATTGGGCCATGAACGTGCCACAATTACCAGGATGAGACAAATGAAACTGGCAAGGATCAGCCATCGATTTTCCTTCCAGACGCTCTGCCGCTGGAGTGTATATGTCTCGCGCGTCCGAAAAAGTTCAATTAACCACGCTGAAGCGTTTTTCATAATTACAGCCAAAGAAAAAATTGATTATTGAGACCCGCTAAGTCCTTCGGATAAGGTTTCTAACAGGTTTTCCGCGGTCGTTCAATTCTTTTGCATACAGTCTCGAGTTGGGGTGAGAGCCTGACGAAGGATGTTTTTACAGGAAAATAGAGGATCAAACACGGAAAGTTAAGTAAATATTCACTTGAGGCCATTAACGAAAAGAGCTAAGATCCGCACGTACTTAAGAAAAACATCCTTTTCCAAGAATAATTCTCACAAATTACCTCCCCCACTCGATGCCCGTACCGGAACAGCAAAACAGAATCGATGTCATTGTCCCCGTCTATAACGAAGAAGAAATTCTGCCCGAATTTCACCGGCGTCTGCGCGCTCTCGGCCTTCCCCTCAATATTATCTACGTCGACAATTTTTCCCGTGATAACTCGGTGGGGATCATCTCTTCCTTTGGTGATGCGACCCTGATTCGTCACGATCGCAATGAAGGCTACGGGGCTTCCCTTATCGACGGCATCGCCGCCTCCAGCAACGAAAAGATCATTATTATCGATGCCGACTGCGAATATCCGCCGGAAGCGATTCCGGAGCTGATCGGCCGGCTCGATGCGGCCGACGTCGTCTATACCAGCCGGTTCCTCGACGGCAAGAATGACTTCATGCCGCTGACCAAGCGTCTCGGCAACCAACTGATCTCCAGTCTCTTCAACCTGCTCTACCGCCAGCAGCTCACCGACCTCTACACCGGCTGCAAAGGACTGCGCCGCAGTGCGCTCGCCGGGATGAACCTAACCTGTAAAGGCTTCGAACATGTT
>Ga0154407_1099_pt1 | contig 15534 bp, 11 predicted proteins | sample RifGroB2_FD_115911 | JGI IMG/M metagenome (GOLD analysis project Ga0154407, IMG submission 115911) | Desulfobacterales bacterium GWB2_56_26
CACTACCTCATGGTTGATGCCGTAGACAATGCCCATCATCGGCAGAACGGGAAAGAGATAACGCCCCTGGGCCTGGAAATCAACCGTCCAGGCGTGATGGAGCGCGACGCCGATGAGGGCCACGGCGAGGCCCAAAGCGGCCGTCGCCAGCCCCCCGCCGACCAGTCCGCCCCGCAGCAGAAAACTGCCGAACAGGAAGGCCAGCAGGGCCACGCCGGACCACCTGACCAGGTTATAGTAGCCGTCCGTCCCCGAGATGGTGAAATAGCCGTAGACCCCGAAACTGGTCCGGAACACGCGTTCGAACCAGCGATCGTTGTGGATGATCTCCTGAACGGTGACGCCGCGCAGCTTGCGGTGGATCGAGGGATGCTTCTGCGACAGGTCGGTGTCCGGGTTGAACCACGGGATGGCCAGTTCTTTCTGCATGGCGAAGATTTTGTCGTTCAGATCGAGACCGTTGATCCCGTAATCGGCCCCCAGTCGGGCCCCGAAAATGCCCAGAGCGATCAGCATGACCAGGACCAGCCTGAAGAACGCCTCCTTCTTCTCCCAGTAAAACTGGTTGGTGAACAGGATCTTGACGAGGACACAGAGGTAGAAGAAGGCAATGAACGGATAGTAGTTTTTCTTGAGAAGGAAGATGATGCCCAGCATGACCCCGAGCACGACCGCCCCAGCCACCTTGGTCCTCCAGCTTTCGCCCTTCAGATAGCGGTGCAGCAGGCTCTCCGGGTCTATTACCTGGCAAGCGGCCAAGAAGGCAAAGAACAGGGCGAAGGCATCCGAGCAACAGTAACTGAACAGATACCAGATCTGCGCCGAAACGAGAAACGGCAGGGCCGCCATCCGGGCGTAGCGGTTGCGTATGGTGTAGAGCAGGATGAGGCCGAAGAGAAAAATATTGAACGTCCTCTTGGCGAAGTAATCGGGAATCTTGAAGGCCTTGGCGAATTTCGTAAACTTTCCGGAGAACAAGTAATAGACTTCGCCGTTGTTCAACCGCGACACCCCGTAGACGCTGTAGGTGTCGCGAATCGCCGGATCCTCGATCACGGGAGGCAGCCAGTGATCCTCGTAGTAGGTGGTGGCCGAGAGATGGACGTACTCGTCCGGGTGGCCGTTCTCCTTGCTTATGCCGGCCATGACGATGACCAGCAGCCAGATGCCGAACAGCAGCACCGGCACGAATCGCAGGTTCCTGGCCAGGGGACCTGCCCCGTACATCACCACGACAACCAAAGCGGCGATGCCGATGAATCGTACCGCGAGCCACAGGATATCCAGCGCCTCCCTTTGCGGCGAGAGCAGCAGTTCGAAAGTGGGATCGTTGCCGGACGACTTGACCCACAGCCCGTCGTTTCCGGCATCCCACTCCTCGACTTGAAACAGTGGCGTCAGCACCTTGAACTGTTCGGGACTGGTGAAATTCACAGGGGCCCAGCCTTCCTGCCGCATGACGAGTTTATGGAGGGTAGCCTCGCCCTGATAATTATGGGTATCGATCCGCAGCCGACTGAGTTTTGCGATATTCGGTAGGAACATCGTATATTTTTTCCGCTCGGGATTGGCGATGACCACCGACATGTTCTCTTCCGCGTAGAGCTGATCGCCTTTGGCCCAATAGATCTTGAAATCGCACCGCTGCGCCACCGACAGCTCGATCTCGACGTAGATCTTATTTACGAAAAAATAATAATATAAGCTACATGCCAGGAAGCAGACCAAAACCACAAAGGCTGCGTACCACCAACGGCTTTGCGTTTGGTCGATCACCCGATTTCGTATGTTTTCAACACTCACGTTTTGGCTCCCGAGAAATGATTGAACAAAAAAAATACGGGAGGGGGAGAACACCACTCCCCTTCCCGTATCCGAACCATGACAGATATCGCCCGCCGAGAAGGTTATTGCCTGGTAAGCACCAACTCCCATCTGTCCAACTGGTTTGTCATGGTAATCGTGGTAAAATTCTCATTCTGAAAATCTCCGTTTTTGCGGACATTGTCGTCTGATATTTAGATAAATTTTGTGTTTACTACACTTTCACATAGCCCCTTGCAACTACTATTTTCAGGCGTTCACCGCCGGAAGACGAGACGGTAAAACCCGAAAAACTCAAATCGAAAAACATTTGGCAGGCCGGGGAGATGGGCTTATAGTGGTGGGACTGGAAGCCGGCAGGCATTGTTGTTGCCCGCATTCTTTTGATAGGCTATCTTACCGGAAGGTGGTATTCCGGCAGTTTGCGACCTGCAGCCAAAGTTTTCCGCTGCCGCCACTCTTGCACCTCAATTTCAAAACAAGGATACGCATATGAAAGACACAATTACAGCGGTACGGGCGATGGAGATTCTCGATTCCCGGGGCAACCCGACGGTTCGGGTATTTGTCGAACTGCAGGACGGCACGAAGGCATCGGCATCGGTTCCTTCCGGGGCCAGCACCGGCGAAAACGAAGCGATCGAACTGCGCGACGGCGATAAAAACCGTTATCTCGGTAAAGGCGTGCTCAAAGCCGTAACCAATGTGAATACCATTATCAGTCCGGCCGTCCTCGGCATGTCGGCCGCAGGCCAGGTGGCGGTCGATCAACGGATGGTCGAACTGGATGGCACCGACAACAAATCGAAACTCGGCGCCAATGCCATCCTCGGCGTTTCCATGGCGGTGGCGAGAGCCGCGGCCCAGTCGTTCGGCCTGCCGCTGTACCGCTATCTGGGCGGCACCGGAGCCCGGCGGATTCCCGTGCCGGCCATGAATATCATCAACGGCGGGGCCCACGCCGACAACAGCGTCGATATCCAGGAATTCATGGCGGTGCCGGTGGGGGCGCCTTCCTTCGGCGAGGGCTTGCGCTATATCGCCGAAACCTTCCATATCCTGAAAGGCTTGTTGAAGGCTCGCGGCCTTGCCACCAGCGTCGGCGACGAGGGCGGCTTCGCCCCGAATCTTGAGAGCAACGAGGCGGTGATGGACATCATCATGCAGGCTATCGAAAAGGCGGGCTACGTGCCCGGCCAGGATATTGCCATTTCGCTCGACAGCGCTGCCAGTTCATTTGCCACCGAGACCGGCGAATACGACCTCAAGTGGTCGGGCGGCGGCAAGATGAAATCCGCCGACCTCATCGAAATGGGAGCGAAATGGGTGGAAAAATATCCCATCGTCTCCTGGGAAGACCCCTTTGCCGAAAACGACTGGGACGGCTTCAAGCAGTTTACCCAGCGGGTCGGCGACAAGATCGATATCGTCGGCGACGATATCTTCGTCACCAACACTCAGTATATCGCCCGGGGCATCGAGGAAAAGGCCGCCAATTCGGTCCTCATCAAGCTCAACCAGATCGGTACCGTCTCCGAGTCCATCGATGCCGTGCGGATGTGCCGGGATGCCGGCTGGCGCTACTTCATCTCCCATCGCTCCGGCGAAACCGAAGACACCTTCCTCGCCGATTTTGCCGTGGCCATGGACGGCGGCCAGCTGAAGACCGGCTCCGCCTCGCGCAGCGAACGGATCGCCAAGTATAACCGGCTGCTGGAGATCGAGATGGAACTGGAGGGCTCGGCCCTCTACTACTGGTAGGAATCCAGGAGACAGGAGACAGGAATCAGGAGACAGTTTCGATACGGGCGCCGAAGACCCAATTCATTTCTGTTCCACTGTATCCTCTTCCCTGTTTCCTGTGACCACAGGGACCTCTATGCATATCCAACCCATCGGTATAATTCATTCCCCCTTCAAGTGCCTGGAGGACATGCCGATTCAGCCAGCCGGTGCGCGGGAGACAACCGGCACCGTGGTCGTCGACGACCAGTATCGCGCAGGTCTCGCCGATCTGGAGGGTTTCAGCCATATCTACCTGCTCTACTGTTTTCACCAGGCCACACGCACATCCCTGACCGTCACCCCCTTCATGGACACCCATCCCCGGGGCGTCTTCGCCACCAGATCGCCGCTGCGCCCCAACCATATCGGGCTGTCCATCGTCGAAATTGCCGCTATCGCCGGCAACATCGTTACCGTCCGGGGCATCGATGTCCTGGACGGCACACCGCTTCTCGACATCAAACCCTATGTCGCCGCCTTCGACACCGTCGGTCCCAGCCGGTCGGGCTGGATGAAAGCTTCGGCGGCCGACGTTGCCGTCAAACGCTCCGACGATCGCTTCGTTTGATAGACTTTCCTTTTTGCGAATTATTCTCAAAAAAGAACCTGCCAGTCATTGACAGACGCTTCTTTCACATCCATTATTGAAGTAACAGTTGAATGGGGAATACCCCATCATTTTCGGAAAAAGAAGGAGCTACGATGGCCGCATCACCCAAAAAACACCCGGATCCCAACCGGGTCGCCATATTACGGGCACTGCCGCTCGAGATAAAAGAGCAGATAACCGGAAAAGAAGCGGAGGCGTTCATGTACAACCTGGAACTCCCCGACTCGCTTCTGGAAAAACTGAAGGATTATCTGACGGACGATCAGTCGCCGGACACCGCCGGCCCTTCGATCGCAACCCTCATGCCAAAAAAGGAGAATCAAATGAGCGAACACAAGCCATGCCCAACCTGTCAGGGGAAGAAAGTCATCGAAGGAATCTGCGAAGTCAGCTCGGAATGGCGAGGCACCGAAAACGGACTTGCCGACGATACGCAGTGCACCCCGGATCAGACCTGTCCGACCTGCCAAGGCAAAGGATACGAAGAATAATCATCGAAAGAGTAAAAATTGAGAACGCACATTCCGCCCGCGAGTCGCCGTGACCGCGGGCGGAGTTTTTTATAGGGGGTTCACCCGATCAACCGTGAGGGTCAGCGCCCCGAAATCCTCTTCCACCAGTCCCGTCAGCATATAGCCGCGGCCGCTACGCAAAAAATGGGCGTGCCTGCGGTAAACCTCCGGAAAAAACGTCGTCTCGACCTGGCCGGTCTCATCCTCGAAGGTGAGAAATTCCATGGCCTCGCCGGTTTTCGTCGACACCAGCTTGCCGGTCAGGAGCCAGGCGGCAAGCGTTACCTGGCGGCCGACCCGGCCGGGCAGATCCGCCACCTTCATTCGTCCCTTCCCTGGAATCCCGAGAAACTGCAGCGGATGGCCCTCGCAGAGAAAGCCGAGGATGGCGAACTCTCGGCGCGCCCGGCTCCTGGCATCGGGGGGCGGCAGGGGCGGCGCGGGCGGCAGCTTCACGCCGAACAGGGTAAGACACCGTCTATCCTGCAGAGCCCGCTGAAAACTCGCCCATTGCCAGAGCAGCACCGTCCGGTTGCCGGAGGGTTCCAGCCCGTCGAGAGCCCCGGCGTGGATGAGGGCGCAGGCCTCGTTGTCGGCGGGTCGCGTGCGGTGGAAGAAGTCGGCAAGATCCGTAAAATTCCGCTCCCCTCGTGCCGCCAGCAGCCGGGCGAGAAACTCCGCCGACAGGCCATGCACCGCCATAAGGCCCACCCGGATTTCGCGGCCCGCTCCGGTCCAGTGGATTTCGCAGAGACGGACATCCGGCGGCAGGACCCTCAGGCCCAACCGTTTCGCCTCGGAGACATAGGCAAAGGTTGAATAGTAACCACCCTGATTGGAGATCACCGCGGCCATAAACGGGGCCGGGTAATGTTTTTTGAGATACGCCGCCTGGAAGGAGACCCGGGCATAGGAGGCGGAGTGGGGCTTGCAGAAGGAATAACCGTCGAAGCTCAGCATCATCCGCCAGGCCTCGGCGGCCGCTTCGGGGGCCACCCGGCGCTCGGCGCAGCCGGCAAAAAACATCGCCTGGTAATTGGCCAGACGCTGCATTTTATCCTTTTTCGACATGATCTTGCGCAGCCCGTCGGCGTCGGCGGAGTTAAAGCCGGCCAGGGCCACGGCGACCTTCGACACATCCTCCTGATAGACCATGATGCCGAAGGTTTCGTCGAGGACGTCGCCCACCTCCGGACAGAGCGGCTGCCAGGCCCCGCCGTGCAGCCGCCGCACATATTCCCGGACGAATTCGTTGGCCGCCGGGCGGATGATCGACGACTGGATGACCAGCTGCTCGAAATCCCCGGTCCCGGCCTTTTTTTCCAGCAGCCGCATGGCCGGGCTCTCGATATAGAAACAGCCCATGGCCGCCCCTTCGGCAAGGAGCATCTTGGTGGCGGGATCGTCCTCCGGCTGCCAGAGGGTTTCGTCCAATTGTCCGCCGCAACCGTTAACGGCGGCAATGCAGTCGCGGATCACGCCAAGGCTCCGGTTGCCGAGGAGGTCGATCTTCACCAGCCCCGCCTCCTCGGCGCCGTCCTTTTCCCACTGGATGATCGGCACTCCCTTGGCGGCCCGCTCGATCGGCACGTACTCCTGGATCGGCCGAGGCGTGATGACCACCCCGCCCGGATGGACCGAGAGATGGCGCGGCAGGCCGATCAGCCGGCCGGCAAGCGCCAGGATTTCCGGCCAGGGCGGGCTGAGATCCTGGTCCTTCAGCGTCGGCAGTTCGGCCAGGCTCTCGGCCAGACCCTCCGCGCCGCCGGTGTGCAGCCAGGGAATGCGCTTGGTCAGCCGGGAGATCTCGTAGCCGGGCAGCCCGAAGGCCTTGGCGGTTTCTCGGATGGCCATGCGCGGCTGAAAAAAGACGTGGTTGCAGACCATGGCACTGTGGCCGCGGAAATCCTCCAGCACCTGACGGAGCACCTCGTCCCGCTCGTCCCAGGCAAAATCGATATCGATGTCGGGGGGATCGGTCCGGCCGGGGTTGAGAAAGCGTTCGAAATAGAGATTGTACTTGATCGGGCAAACATTAGTGATATCGAGACAATAGGCGACGATCGATGCCGCGCCTGACCCGCGCCCGCAGATCCGCCGTTTTTTCCGCCGGCCGTCCGGCCCCCGGCGGTGGACGATGTCGCGGACCACGAGAAAGTATGCGGAAAAGCCCATCTGCTCGATGATCTTCAGTTCGTGTTCGAGGCGTTCGACCACCGGCTCGCCCAGATCGTCGCCGTATCTGACCTGGGCTCCGAGGTAGGCCTTCTCCCGCAGCACGGCCGCCGCCTTCCGGCCTTCGCCGCCCCGCCAGGGCGGCATGACAGTGCTGAAGGCGGGGCCGGTGAAGGTGCAGGTTTCGGCGAGCCGGGCTGTCGCCTCGACCGCCTCCGGCCAGATGGCAAAGCGCTGCCGGTAAAATTCCGGCGCAGCCAGGGAGTGAACGTCATTTTTGCCCGCCGCTCCGTCGCGCATCGCGAAGCTGATAGTCTCGGCATGACGGATCGCCTGGAGCAGAGCATAGAGTTGCCGGTCGTTCTCCTCCCCCAGGTCGCTGTCCGGCGTGACCACGGCAGGGAGATCATTTTGCAGGGCGAAGTTCCGGAGCCGCCGGGCGTCTCCGGTCGGAACGGCACCGAGATCAGCCGCGACTGACAGGCCCAGGCGCCGGTATTCGGTGAGCAGCGGAATATCGCGGCAGAGCAGCAGCAGGCCATCGGCCAAAGGCGGCAAATCGCCTGCCAGGCTGAAGACCTCTGCCATATGCCGCCTGGTCAGGAGGGCGCAGAGGTTGGCATAGCCGGCCCTATCCCGTACCAGACAGGTGACCAGCCGGTCCGACCCCGGTTCGGAGACTTCCGCCCCCACCACCGGCCGCAGGCTCTCCCGCCGGCAGGCCTTCAGAAAATCCCACAGCCCGTAGAGATTGTCCCGGTCGGTGAGGGCAAGCCCGGGATAGCCCAACTCCCTGGCCCGACGACACAAAGCAGCCGGAGAAGCGATACCCTGCAGCAGGGAAAAATATGATCTCACCCGTAAGGGAAACATCTGTACACTGAGTTATAACTATGTGAAGCGTGAGGGGTGTAGGGGCGAATCTTGTATTCACCTGCGTACGGTAAAGGGCGAAAAAATTTTTCGCCCCTACAACCCCGCCCTCATCCCTATCCCTATCACCCCTTGGCCGAACCGATGGCGCACGGTATCCAGGGCGGTCAACACCTTGGTGTGGCCCGGATCCCGACCCGGCTCGGGGAAGAGCAGCAACTGCGGCGACTGGCGCTGCAGACGGTCGCAGACCAGGCGGCAGCTGCGGATTCTCGTTCGCCTGCGCCAGGCCCGCTGCAGGGCGTCCAGCGCCAGTTTGCGGAGGAGGAAATCACCCGCTGTGCCACTCCGGCAGGAGGCCTGGCGAACCACCTGAGCGCCGTCGGAGTAACGCAGCCAGACCCCCACCCGCCGGGCCACCTGTTTCCTGTCGCGTAAGCGCGTCCCCGCCTGTCCGGCCATGACGCCGAGCACCCTTTCCACCTGCCGCCGGTCGTTGGTGTCGTCGGCAAAGATCTCTTCGAAGTCGATAGAGTCTCCCGCCGCCCCCGGCCGGCTGACCTGGCTGTCGTCTATGCCGCGGCTGAGGTCGTGGAGATAGTCCGACCGGCTGCCGAAAGGCACCATGAGCTGATGACGGCTGAGGCCGGCCAGGGCGCCGACGGTGGTCAGCCTGAAATCCCGCATCTTTTCCAGTTCGCGGCCGGTGAGGCCGGGCAGGACCGTCACCGGCAGGGGGGCCAGGAAATCCTCCTCCTCCCCCGGCATGACGATATATTCGCCGACCGGTTTGACCAGCCGGGAGGCGACCTTGGCGATCAGCTTGCTGGTCCCGAGGGTCCAGATGGGATTGATACCGAGGCTCGCGCGAGTCTCACGCCGCACCCGCCAGCCGATGTCGGGGGCAAGGCCGTGCAACCGGTGGGTGCCGGTCACGTCGACGAAAAAATGGCCGTCGGCCCGGCCGCATTCGATAAGCGGCGAATAACCCTGCAATTCCTTGAAAAAGGCCGCCATCGCCTTCTGGTACAGCCCCAGCCGGGGCGCAAGCACCGCCGCTCCCCGGCAGATCCGGGTCGCCTCCCTGAGCGCCATGCCTTTGCGCACCCCATCCCGGTAGGCCTCTTCGCTCATATCGTAGACCACCGCCCGCCCAGCCTGCAGGGCAATGAGTAGCGGCCGGCCGCGCAGCGAAACGTCGGCTACCTGCTCGACGGCCACGGCGAAATCGGCGACATTGAAATGGAGCACCGACCGCTCCTGCATCCGAAAACTCTGGCCCATCACCCTCCCCCCTGGCTGAATTCGCCGAGAATCTCGACCAGCCGCAGGCCGTTCTGCGCCGCCTGGGCCCGGACATGATTATTGAAGAGCAGCACACCCATCCCGGCCTGTCGGGCCATGGCCAGGAGATGCCCCTCACACCAGGCCCGCAGCTCATCGCCGGAATAATTATAATTGAATTTTTTCTGCATATTGCCCGACCGCCAGCCCTCCCGGTTGCGGCCGTGAAAGCGGCCGTAGAAGAGGGCCGGATTGGTCACCACATCGAGTGCGGGAAAGAGTCCCGCAAATCCCGGTAGAGCCGGGGCGTCGACCGCAACAAGCGTCACCCGCCGCCGTTCAAGCTCGGCAAAGACCGGATCGGCCGCCCAGCTGTGGTGGCGGAATTCCACCGCCACCGGCAGGTCGTGCAGGCCGTCGAGGAGCGCCGCCAGATAGCTGCGGTTGGCGAGGCTGCGGTCGAAGTCCGGCGGCAATTGAATGAGGACAGCGACCAGCCGCTCCCGCAGCGGGGCGATGCCCTGCCGGTAAAGGGCCAGCTGCTCCCGCCAGTTGTTGTCCCGCTCGTGGGTCATGGTCCGGGTCAGTTTGGCGGCAAAGCGCAGATGGGCAGGCGCCCCTTCCAGCATCCGGGCGAGCGGTTCGGCCCGGGCCATCTGATACCAGGTGTAGTTGAGTTCGACCACCGAAAAAGAGCGGCCGTAAAGGCCGAGCATCGCCTTGCTTTTCGTCCCTTCCGGATAAAAGCCGCTGTCCACCCACTCGGTATAGGAATAGCCGCAGGTCCCGACATAGACCGGACAGACCCGGCCCGGCTGCCCCGCCCGATCCGGCGCCGACGGACAGGGGATCTCTACCCGTCCCGGCACTTCGCTACTCTCCCTTGCCATCGAACTCCGCATGTCTGCCCCGGATCACCCCGATCACCTTACCCTGCACCAAGAGATCGCCGAACGGGTAGCACATCACCGAAAAGGCGTCGTTCGCCGGCCGCAGTTCAATGTGATCGGTGTATAAAAAGAATCGTTTCACCGTCGCCTCCTCGCCCCGGACGAGGACCGCCACGATCTCCCCATTTTCCGCGTACTGGCGTGGTTCGCAGACCACCACATCGCCGTCGAAAATCCCGGCATCCTTCATCGACTCACCCTTGATGCGCAGGCAGAAGAGACTGTCGCCGGGAAAGATGTCGGGGTCGACCAGCACCGTGCCCTCCCACTCCTGCTGGGCATACATCGGCAGCCCCGCCGTGACCTGGCCGATCAGGGGCAGTTCCCGGCCCCGCCGAACGCTTTGCCGTTCGTCCGGCCGCTCGGCGTAGTCGGGATACAGACGGATGGTCCGGCCGTAGCGGCCTTCCCTCGCCAGCACCCCCTTTTTCTCCAGCTGGGTCATCAACTGCGCCACCGCCGTGTGGCTGACCCCCAGGTCGACCGCCGCCTGCCGCAGGGTCGGAATCCGTCCCTCGTCATCCATGCGTTCGGTCAGATAGTCGAGAAACTGCTGCTGTTTTGTGGTGAGCACCATAATCGCTCCATTTTCTTGCTCGCTTTTTTACGGGCGTGTGCATGTACATTTTTTATAAATATACATGCACATTTTGTTTTGTCAATGTACTTGCAGTTTCGGAATGCGGCTGAGGCAACGACACCGGGAAAAATCGGCAGATGGGCAAGGCGAGGGTGCGAGGCAGGCCAGCTCCCGATCAGACCCGGGAAAAACCGGGAAAGATCGGGGAGCGGTCACAAATAAAGAACGAAAAACTGCTCTGAGGGCGAAAGATTTTTTGCCCCTACACCGAGCCAACCACGTTGCAGATCGAATCGTAGTAGTCGACAACCTTATCCTTGTTCTCGGATTCCATAACGGCCATGGCGGTGCGCGGATGCTGGTTCATGGTGCCGGTCACCATATAGGGAATGGAGTAGCCCCAGTCGATCTTCTTGCTCCACGGAAAGATCTCTTCCTCGATGCACCGAATGAGCGGCCTGACCCGGAACTTGGGGTTTTTCAGGAAGGACAGGAGGAGTTCCAGAGGGCAGTTGCCGGCCCCGCGGCCTATCCCGTAGAGGGTGGCGTCGAGATAGTTGACGCCGTTGATGATGGCCGTGATGGTGTTGGCAAAGGCCAGCTGCTGGTTGTTGTGGAAATGGGCGCCGATGATCTTGCCCGGCAGCCGCTCCATGTATTTCTGCGCCAGGGTATCGATGTCCTCGCAGTAGAAGGCCCCGAAGGAATCGACCAGGTAGATGACGGGAACACGGCTTTTGTTGAGATCTTCCAGACATTCGTTGAGTTCCCGCAGTCCGACCGTGGACACCGCCATGAGATTGATGGTCGTCTCGTAGCCTTTTTCCTGGCAGTGATGGGCTAAAGCGATGGCCGCATCGACCTGATGGACGTAGCAGGCAATGCGGATCATGTCCAGCGAACTGTCGTCGACCATCGGGATGTCGCACTCCTCGATCCTGCCGATATCGGCCATGGCCGACAGCTTGATCCGTTTTTCCCCGTCGCCGATGATTTTTCTCAGGTCTTTTTCCTGACAGAATTTCCACGGCCCGAATTTCTTGGCATCGAAGGCCGCCTGGGAGCTGAGATAGCCGATCTCCATGTAGTCCACACCGGCATCGGCCAGGGCATTGTAGACATTCTGCACAAATTTTTCGCTGAACTGCCATTGATTCATCAAACCGCCGTCTCGAACGGTACAATCGATGACCTTGATTTCTTTCTTGAACATGTGTCGCTCCTGTTTTCTTGATGTTTCCGTTGGTCCGGCTGGGACCCGGCAAGGAATTGCCCGGTCGACCCGATGAATCGCTCGGGTGTTGTTTGCATGAAACACGCATATCTAACAGGAAATGTGCCAATCTTCAATACTCTGCCAAACTCCCTTTTCCCGCCGCAACCGGCAAATACATTTTTAATTTGCCTTTGCGGTATCTTTCCCCTACTCTTCAACAAAGCCTGAGAAATGCGCAAAGACAGCCTTTTTCAAAAGTCCTGACATCAAACGACCATGGTATGATACGAACTTACGCCAGGAATTACCCCCTCCTTACCAGGATTGTTCTGTATGTTTTCTGCGTAGTGGCTCTGGTCAGTTTCATAAGCTCCGGAATCCAGCTCTATTTGACCTTCCAGCTCGAAAAACAGCACATCGTCTCCACCCTGGAGAGCCTGCAGACCAACCAGATCGAGACACTCTCCAACCATCTCTGGCATATGGACAAGGAGGCGATGGAGATCCAGCTGCGGGGCATTCTGGAAAATCCGGACATCGTCTATATCGAGATGATCACTGAGCAGAAAACGACCCGGAGCTTCGGCGTGAAACCCAAACAGGAAGAAGGTCTTATCGTCCGCCGCTACCCGCTGCAGCGGCAGGTCGGCGACGAGACCGCCGATCTCGGCTTGATTACCTTTACCGCAACTACCGCCAATACCAGGAACAGGCTGTTCACTACCACCTCGAAGGCCCTGGCCTCCCAACTGGTGACCCTGTTCATCACCTGCATTGCCATCCTGTTTCTCTTCATCCGGCTGTTAAACCGGCACCTCAACACAATCGTGCACTACACCGAGACCCTCCGGGTCGGCAAACTGGACCGGCCCCTCATCCTGTCAAGAAAGGAAAAAGGCCTGTCCCAACCCGACGAACTGATGCATATCGTCAATAGTCTCAACAATATGCGTGAGAGACTCCGGGCAGAAATCGAGACCCAGCAGCAGACCGAGAAGAAGCTCATCGAGGAAAAGCTCTTCTCCGATACCATTATCAACAGTCTGCCGGGCCTGTTGATCGTCGTCAACGAAGAGCTGCGGCCGATCCGCTGCAACAGGCTGTTTCTGGAAAAAATCCAGCTCGCCGACAATCAACTGGGCAGCTTCGACATTTTCTCGCGCATCGCCCCGCAAGACTTGGAGAAAGGGGAAAAAGCCGTCAGCCGCGCCCTGCAGAGCGGCATTCCGGTCTCTCTGGAAGTGCTCCTCCTGAACAACGCGGGCAAGCCCATCCCCTACCTGTTTACCATCAGCAGACTGGTTCTCGACGAGACTGTCCTGCTGATCGCCATCGGCAGCGATCTCAGCGAGCAGAAACGCATCGAAGGCCAGCTTCGGCAAGCCCAGAAAATGGAGGCCATGGGCACCCTCGCCGGAGGAATTGCCCACGATTTCAATAATATCCTCTCAGCATTGATGGGTTTTACCCAGCTGGCGGCGCTCGCCACCAAAGGCAACGAGAAGGTGCAGCGCTATCTCGATGAAGTCGGCAAGGCCTCGTTGCGGGCCAAGGATCTGGTGACCCAGATCCTCTCCTTCAGCCGCAAGAAGGAGACGGAACAGGTGACCCTCCAGGTCAGACGGGTCGTGGGTGAGGCCCTGAAACTGCTACGCGCTTCCATCCCTTCCTCCATCGAGATTCGCCAGCAGCTGCAATCGGACAGGTCGATCATGGCCGATGCCACCGAGATTCACCAGATCATGATGAATCTCTGCACCAATGCCTATCATGCCATGCAGGAAACGGGCGGGACGCTGTCGATCAGCCTGACCGACCGGCTAATCACCGAGCACGACTTCTTCCCGGATATCCGGGTGGCGCCCGGGTCCTATCTGCAGCTGGAAGTCAGCGACACCGGCACGGGGATGAACGAGGAAACCCGCAAAAAGATCTTCGAGCCGTACTTTACCACCAAGGATGCCGGGACCGGCACCGGCCTCGGGCTTGCGGTCGTGCACGCCATTGTCGATAAATATCGCGGCTACATCTACGTCTACAGTGTGCCGGGCGAAGGCAGCTCGTTCAACATCTTCCTGCCGGTCGCCAGGGCCGAAGAAAATTCCCCGGAGGCGGTTGCCGGGTCTTCTTCCTGGCGGGATTTATGCGGCAGGGAAAGGATCATGGTGGTCGACGACGATCGGAACATCCTGAAATATTACGAGGAAATGCTGGTCTATTACGGCTACTCGGTGATGACCTTCGCCGACTGCCGGCTGGCCCTGCAGTACTTTCAGAACGGACCGGGCGACTTCGACCTCATCATCACCGACCTGACCATGCCGTACATGACCGGCGACAAACTGGGCTGCGCCATGCTGGGGATCAGAAAGGACATCCCGATTATCATCAGCTCCGGGTTCAGCCCTAATCTCAGCGTTCAGCAGTTCATCGATCAGGGGTTCATCGATTTCTTCCAGAAGCCGGTGAACAGCATGCGGCTCCTCGTTCGCATCCGCGAGATTTTGGCAGACCGGATGGCGACGACAGATGAGACAGGCATGAACGGGCGGCAAGCCGCCGGCGTTTCCCGAGCCTGATCCGACGGGTTCTCGGCGTCTCGCTGGCGGAGGCGGCAGCCGACGGCCCGCTGGCCGCCCTGCATCCCGATCTCGGGCCGGGCCCCTGCCTGCGACTGACGGTGAGCGACACCGGGCACGGCATGGATGCCGACATCAGAGAGCGAATTTTCGAACCCTATTTCACCACCAAAAAGGTCTGGGAAGGAACCGGGATGATCGGACTCGCCGTGGTCCTGGGGATTATCAAGAACCATGGCGGGGCGATCAGCGTCGACAGCGAGCCGGGAAAAGGCACCGCCTTCCATATCTTTCTGCCCAAATTCACGGGCTTTGATGCCACCCGGCAACCCGGGCCGGACCAGGCACGGACCGGCGGTAAAGAACGGATACTCTTTGTCGATGATGAAGCCATCCTGGCCAATCTGGGAAAGACCCAGCTCGAAACCCTGGGCTATACCGTCACCGCTGCCCTGAACAGCCGCGAGGCTTTGGATCTCTTTCGCGCCGCGCCCCGCGCCTTCGATCTGGTTATCACCGATATGACCATGCCCGGCCTCACCGGCAAGGAGCTGGCCGGCGAACTCATGGCCATCCGGCCGAACATCCCGATAATCCTCTGTACCGGATTCAGCGAACAGATCAACGAGAGAATTGCCAAAGACATCGGCATACGCGGATTTCTTATGAAACCCTACACAAGGGGCAACCTGAACACGGCGATTCGCAAGGTCCTGGCGGGGGCAAACAGCTCGCCCTCGATTTCCCCTTGAAATGCGATTCGCTGTTTCATCGCCCGGATTTTTCTGATAACCTGACCGCTACCAAGACCGACGTCGCACTGTATGGTGCAGCGGATGAACGTGTTCATGGCGAAAGTACAACGCCAGCCAACCCAAGGAGTATGCCCCGTGTCATTTGAGATCTGGCTTGCCTTTGTCGCAGCCGCCGTAGTTGTCCTGATCATCCCCGGCCCGACCATTCTCACCGTTATCAGCTACTCGGTCTCCCATGGCCGGAGGGCCAACGTTCCGCTGGTTGCGGCGGTCGCCTTAGGCGACTCCACGGCACTGGTCCTCTCCCTGCTGGGCCTGGGGGCCCTGCTCGCCGCTTCGGTTTTCTGGTTTACCGTCATCAAAATGATCGGCGGCTGCTATCTGCTGTACC
>Ga0154407_1195_pt1 | contig 15517 bp, 9 predicted proteins | sample RifGroB2_FD_115911 | JGI IMG/M metagenome (GOLD analysis project Ga0154407, IMG submission 115911) | Desulfobacterales bacterium GWB2_56_26
CTTCACCCGGGCAGGGCGACCACTCAGCAAAATGCAGGGCGAAATCCAGTTTCTTGGTCTGCTCGACAATGTCCGCAGTCAACGTCGTGCTGCGAACATTGCCTTTGAAATAGGCGACACCCCCCAATGCGGCAAAGAACACCATAGAGAGCACCAGCGCGGGCACTCTCGCATTCATCCCGAAAAGTCGAGGCCAATCGAAACGGAGGGAACGCCCGAATCGCCCAAATCTTATGGGCCTTTCAATACACGCATACGTCAACCAGGCAAGGACAAGGGCGAGGGCGACTGCCGTGAGCCGTACGCCGGGTGCCGGAGTTCTGGTTTCCATGATGGCAGCGAAAGAGAGTAACGGCCAATGCCACAGGTACAGCGGGTAACTGATGAGTCCCACCGCAACCATGGGACGCGAGGAAAGCAGCAGTCGATTGACGAGGGTGAGCGGCCCCGCCGCGATGATCAGGCAGGCGCCGAGGGTCGGCAGGATCGCCCAGAACCCGGGAAAGAGCATCTTCCTGTCGATAAAAAACGCCGCGCAGCAGATGAGCAGGAGGCCGAAAAAGGCGAGGTAGTTGTGCAGCAGGATGGGCCGCACGACCGGCAGTCTCCGCGCCGTAAACAGGCTGAACAGGCTGTTTACGGCGAGTCCCACCCGCTGCCCGACAGGAATCATGTGCAGTTTCAGATAGGCAAGCGTTCCGCCCGCCACGAGTTCCCAGAAGCGGGAAAGGGGGGAATAGAACGCCTGGACCGCATCGGTCTGAACCGTATAGATATTTACCGCAAAGGATCCGGCGATAATGAGAACGGCCATCTTCAGCGCATTGATGCGCTGCTTCCAGGCGAGCAGCAGGAGGCACGGCCAGATAATGTAGAATTGTTCCTCCACACCAAGCGACCAGAGGTGCAGCAGCGGCTTTGTTTCGGCGGAAGTGTCGAAGTAACCGGCTTCCTGCCAGAACAACAGGTTGGAAACAAAACCCGCCCCGCCCGCCATATGTTTGCCGAGCTGGCGAAATTCGCCCGGCAATAAGGCCAGCCAGCCGATGAACCAGCAAACGGCCAGGACAACGATCAAGGCCGGAAAAATGCGGAGAATCCGCCGCGCGTAAAAATTCCGGAAACTGAAGGTGCCTCGCTTCAGGCTGCCGAACAGGATACCGGAGATGAGATACCCCGAGATCACAAAGAAAATATCGACGCCGATAAAACCGCCTTTCAAAGCCTCCGGAAAAGCGTGGAAAAACACCACAGAGAGGACAGCCACGGCCCGAAGGCCATCGATATCAGGACGGTATTGGGGATGGGGCAGTTGGTTGGACAGGGATTCGGGCTTGGCCATGGGCGCGAGAGGCGGAAACGGAGAGATGAATTGAGTGAAATTTTACCGGGAGCGTACCATTGCAATTTTCCTGCAAAGGAAAACTCAAGAGGTTGCCCGGGCATCGATCGGACGGATTTTTATAGCTGGAAACGGATGGATCCGCAACAATTTCGTCCGCGAAAGAGCTGCCCGGAACGGCTGTCCGGGGCCTGAAAACGATTAGTATTCCGACTTCTTAGGCGGTGGAAATCGAAGTTCCGGCTCTTTTATCTGCTCGTTTTTACCTTGGCGGGCAAGCCGTTCCGCTTCATCCATGGCCTTATTCAATTCCTTGACATACACTTCCGCCTCATACTCCTTGTCATGCCGCATCTCAGGCCGTTTCAGGCTGCCCGGTTGCGCACCGGCCTTGAGTTTATGGATATACTCGGCGGCATTTCGCTCGCTTATGGCCATCTTTATCTTCCAAAACCCATTGCCGTAAACCGGCAGGAATGACAGCTGGAGCATAATGCCCACCATCAGCAATACCCGCGTAAACTTTTTCATTTCACTCGCTCCTTGAGATGGTTTCGAATATTTCAATCCCGGCTTCTGCCTCATTATAACCATTGCTCGGACACCTGCCGATCTCGCAGTTTCCCTCCGGCTGTTTTACTCTATCCGAAAGGACCGTGGGCCGCGAGAATTGACTCGATAGAAATCTCTGTTTGCGATAGGCTCCATTGAACTGCCGCTTTCCTGAAATTATCATTCAATAATGAAACAGGAGTCTTGGGTCGACTGCAACAATTCTCCTCATTTCATACAAGATGACTAATAACATATCCCCTCTATGTACCCATAAAACCTGCCATGAACACTCCGGTTTCAGCCGAATCCCTGCTCCAGATACTCACCGAACTCATGACGGAACTGCACCCCGATGCCGCAGGACATCGGCAGATCACCCTCGACAGCGAGCTTGACCGCGATCTCGGCCTGGACAGCCTCGCTCGGATGGAGCTGTTTTCACGCCTCGAAAAGGAATTCGACGTGAAACTGCCGGAGAGGGTGCTGTTGTCGGCACAGACCCCGCGCGATCTCCTGCGCTGCATCCATCAGCAGACCGAAGACATTGCGGCTGCCCCGCCCGCCAAACCGGCCCCCCGAACTGAGGAACCGGCCGAACGGCGGGAGGTAGGCCTTGCCGAGGCAAAGACGCTCATCGATGTCCTGGAGCAGCACTGCCGCCTCCAGCCCGAGGCCCTGCACATTACCCTCCTCACTGGCGAGGACGAGATCCCCCTCAGTTACGACCAGCTGCGGCAGGGAGCCTTGCGGATCGCCGCGCAGCTGCGGGGGCTTGAGCTTGCGCCCGGCGAGCCGGTGGCCATCATGCTGCCCACCTGTGCCGACTATTTCTACAGCTTTTTCGCCATCCTCTACTGCGGCGGCATCCCGGTGCCGCTCTATCCGCCGGCCCGACCGACCCAGATCGAAGAGCACGTGCGACGCCACCGAAAGATCCTCGCCAACGCAGGGACGAAAATCCTCATCACCGTCCCGGAAATCAAGGCAGTCGCGAGACTCCTGATGAGTCAGGTGCCGGAACTCACGAAGATCGTCACGACCGACAGCCTCCACGGACAGCCCGATCCCTTGCCGCTCCTGCACAAGGAAAACGATATCGCCTTCCTCCAGTACACCTCCGGCAGCACCGGCGACCCCAAGGGAGTGGTGCTCACCCACGCCAACCTCCTGGCCAATATCAGGGCCATGGGCCGGGTCTGCCGGGTGACCGCCGGCGACGTCTTCGTCAGCTGGCTGCCGCTCTACCACGACATGGGCTTGATCGGCGCCTGGCTGGGCAGCCTCTGCCACGGCTGCCGGCTGGTGGTCATGCCGCCGCTCAGTTTCCTGGCCCGGCCCGAGCGCTGGCTGCGCACCATCGCCCGGTTTGGCGGGACGCTCTCGGCCTCTCCCAATTTCGGCTACGAGATCTGCGCCACCCGCCTGAGCGATCAGGATCTTGAAGGACTCGATCTCAGCTCCTGGCGCATGGCCTTCAACGGCGCCGAACCGGTCATCCCCGACACCCTGCGCCGCTTCCGGGACCGGTTTCAGCCGTACGGCTTCCGCCCCGAGGCGCTGGCCCCGGTATACGGTCTCGCCGAGTCCTCGGTGGGGCTGCTCTTTCCGGCGCCGGACAGCGGGGTCCGGATCGACCGAGTTGCGCGGGAGAAATTCGTCTCCGGCCAGGCCGTACCGGTCTTACGCCCGGAGGAAGCCGCGCTGGAATTCGTCTGCTGCGGCCGCCCGCTACCGGGACATCAGGTGCGGGTGGTGGACGCTCAGGGCCGGGAACTGCCGGAGCGGCGCGAAGGCCGCCTGCAGTTCAAGGGGCCGTCCGCCACCAGCGGCTATTTCCGCAACCCGGCAGAGACCAAGAAGCTCTTCCGGGGCGAGTGGCTGGAAACCGGCGACCTCGCCTACTTTGCTGGCGGCGAGGTGTATCTCACCAGCCGGATCAAGGACATCATCATCCGCGGCGGACGCAACATCTATCCCCACGAACTGGAGGAAATCGTCGGAAACATCCCGGGGATCAGAAAAGGCTGCACGGCGGTCTTCGGCAGCGTGAAAGAGCAAGGTGAAACCGAAAGGCTGGTGGTGCTCACCGAGTCGCGGCAGACCAGGCCCGAGACGCTTACAGACCTCAGGCAGCAGATTATCGATGCGACCGTGGAACTTTTGGCCATGCCGCCGGACGACGTGGTCATCGGCCGACCGGGCACCGTCCTGAAGACCTCGAGCGGCAAGATCCGCCGCTCCGCCTGCCGGCAGCTCTATGAGAGCGGCCACCTCGGCCGCAAAAAAGCGGCGGTCTGGCTGCAGCTCCTGCGCATGACAGCCGGCAGCGTGCGGCCGATGCTCACGCGGCTCGCCGACCGCATCGTCGCCCTGCTCTATGCCTGGTACTGCTGGCTGGTATTCGCCGCAGGTGGCACGATGGCATGGTTCGGCCTCATGCTTGTGCCGGGAGGAGAAACGTGCTGGCGCTTTGCCGGCCGAGTGGTGCGGCTGATGGGTCGGGCCACCGGCACCCGCCTGACAGTCCGCGGCCTGCAACACATCCCGTCCGGCGGACAGTACCTGGTGGTCAGCAACCACATGAGCTATCTGGATTCCTTCGTCCTGGCGGGCGTCCTGCCGGAACCCTGCAGCTTCGTGGCAAAGGCGGAACTTGGACGCAATCCGCTCTTGAAACCTGCGCTGAAAAAGCTCGGGGTGTTTCTGGTGGACCGCTTCGATGCGGTGCAGGGGGTGGCCGACAGCCGGAGCATCGACGAGGGGGTGGACCGCGGCCTGCGCCCGATCTTTTTCGCCGAGGGAACCCTGCAGCGGATGCCGGGCCTCCTGCCCTTCCAGATGGGTGCCTTTGTCCTCGCCTGCCGCAAACAGCTGCCGGTGGTGCCGGTGGTCATCCAGGGCACCCGCAACATCCTCCGCGGCGGCTCCTGGTTCCCGCGCAGAGGCCGGATCGAGGTGACCGTCCTGCCGTCCAGGCAACCGACCGGCAGCGACTGGCCGCAGGCCATCGAACTGCGGGACGACGTCCGCCGCGAAATCCTCCGCCACCTGCCCGAGCCGGATCTGGCCGGAGAATTTACCTCACTGCTGCAAACGGGCTTGAAATCTCGCTGACCGGAGCAAAAGGTCTGGAATTAGCTATGTGCACCATGTGCACCATCGAAGCGGTGCGCATGGCGCACCCTACGACCGGTAAGTATCGATTCCTGTAGATCGCGCAGCCGGATGTTCACCGCCTTCTTCGGTTTTTCCGACACCGGCCTGCCCCGTTTGCACCTTGCGGCACCCTGCCCTGCAATTTACCGTATCTTTAGACACATTGTTCGGCGGGTGCGTGCAGCGCTTCAGGCAATGTAATCCCAGGAACACCTTGATGAGGCGAACATGATATATAGCAGCCCGAACATCAGACAAAATCTCGCCGGAGATTTCCCCGAGATCCATCCGACGGCGCTGATCGATCCTTCCGCCCAGATCATCGGCAATGTGAAGATCGGCAAAAACGTCTTCATTGCCCCGCTGGCGGTTATCCGGTCCGACGAGCGCGGGCCGGACGGCCAGGTCACCCCGATCGTCCTGGAGGAAGAATGCAACATCCAGGACGGCGTCATCATCCACAGCCATGGCGGGGATATCGTGCGGATCGGTGCGAGGACCTCGGTCGGCCACGGCGTCGCCATCCATGGTCCCTGCGTCATAGGAGAGTATTGTTTTCTGGCAATGCGCAGCACCCTGTACAGCGTGAACCTCGAGAATTCGGTCTGGATCGGCATGAATGCCACGGTAATGAGGATCACCCTGGAAGCCTTCACTTATGTCCCGGCCGGCAGCGTCATCAAATCGGGCAAAGAACCCTTTGAGCTGCGCCTGGTTTCCGAAAAAGAACGGGACTATATGCAGAAGGTGCTGGATGCCGCCAATAGCCTGCGGGAAGACTACCGGCGTATGCGGGGCCTCCCGCCACGGGAGAAGTAGGCTGCAAAAATATCAGGTTTAACCGCGCACGGGCCAGATCGAAAACTCCCTGTTCTTCTTGTATCCGACCCCCACGGCACCTTTCTGCAGGTAGAGCACATATGCCCAGGAAGGTTCGAAAAAACTTGTAGTAGAAGACCAGTAGCCTTCACTTGATGCATGAAACGAATGACCGGCGGGAAGTGCCGGCGAATGGCGGGAGGCATCCACCAGGCTTTCCAATTCGTTGATGGTCGGCAGGCGCCAGGAACACCCGGATGTCAGGGCCAGATCCTGCACCGCGGCCAAAGCCTCGACCCAGTTCGAAGGTGCCGGATCAAGATCCCCGGCAGCATACCATGTAAGACCGGTCAGGGCGTCCCGTGCAACCGAACCTTTCTGCACGAACCGTGGACTCGGCCAGGCCACTCCTTTGGCCAGTTCGCCGTCCTGCCCCGTGCCGGAACAGGAAATTTCCCGCCCCTGCCGGTCATAGCACCCGCTTTGACCAGACCTGGGAAGTATCTGGCTGTTGCCGCACACCGGCCAGACCAGGTTGTCGCTCTCCTTCTTTCCGTAGAACATCCGACCGCCTTCCAGATGCACGGTCCAGGCATAGGCCTGCTCTCTGGCATAAGAGGTGGACGTCCAGTACCAACCGAGAAATACATTGCCAAAGAGATGGCCGGGCGGGAGGGAAGGATTTCTGTTCCCGTGGCTGATGAGGCTCCGCAATTCCCGGCGGTTGGGAAGGCGCCAGTCCGTGCGGCCTAACCGCCCTTCCCTGTTCATTTGCCGAACCGCATCCAGGCTTTCCTGCCAGGTCATGGGATAGGAGAAGAGACTGACGTCAGACCAGATCAGATCTGTGGCCCTATCGAGGAAAAGCCCCTCGGCAATCTCAAGAAAACGCGGCTCGGGCCACATCATGCCGGGAGAGTGTACTCCATCCTGACCGGTACCCGGGCAGGGAATTTCCCGACCATCCCCGTCGTAGCAACCCAACTGTCCCGTCCAGAGAATATGTTCCGCCGTCACTTGCCACCGCCTATCACTTCAGGGAACGCAGCATATACACCACGTCGCTCTCCCGCGATGGGTAGGGCGAGAGAATATTCCGCTCGTACAGCTCGGCCACGGTAATGCCGTCCATCATCGCCTGCTTGAAAATGTCGATGACGCCGCTGGTGTGGTCGGCGAGAAAGTGGGCACCGAGGATGCGGCCGTCGTCGCCGGCGAGGATCTTGTAGGCGGCATGTTTCATGCCGATCCGCCGGAAGGTGGCCCAGTCGAGATCTGTCTCGAAACTTACCCGGTACGATATCTGCTCCTCTTTGAGCTGGTCTTCCGTCTTGCCGACCGTGCCCAGTTGCGGATAGGTAAAAAGGACCGCGGGAACTGCGCGATAATCGATACCGGTAGGCTCCTCGCCCCCGTCCGCGGCGAGGATCGCCTGGGCGGCGGTTTTCGCCTCCATGTCGGCGAGCCTTGCCAGCTGGGGACTTTCGACGCAGTCGCCGACGGCGAAGACCTTTGGATTCGACGTTCGCATCAGACGGTCGACCTGGATGCCCTTTTTTGAATGGGCAACACCTGCGGCGTCGAGATTCAATGCATCGATATCGGCAATCCGGCCCGCGCCGTTGACCACCAGGTCCACTTCGAGCGGCTCGCCGGAATCGAAGTTTATGACAAAGCTCGCCCCCTGCCGCTCGATCGATGAGATGGCAACCTCGGTATGAATTTCGATTCCCTCTTCCCGCGAAGCCTTCACCAGCTGATCCACCATATCCGCATCGAAGGTCGCAAGCGGCCGCTTCTGCGCCTCCAGGATATGGATGTGGCCCGGGCTGCTGCCGAGGCGAGCGGCATAGTGGGCAAACTCGAAGGAGATGAAACCGCCGCCGACAAAGGCTATGCGCGGCGGCAGCGCCGGAAGCGTGAGAAACCGGTCGCTGATGGCCAGATGCTCCGCACCCTGAATAGGCAGCGACATCGGTCTGGAACCGGTGGCAACGACCACATAGCGGGGTTGGAAAGAGACGTCCCCCACCCGCAGGGTCGACTCGTCGACGAATATTGTCCGGCCTTCCAGATAGTCGATACCCCTTTTTGCCAGGTTGCTGCGGGTCCTTTCCGGCACCTGGGAGGTGAAGGCATTTTTTTCGGCAAGGATCTGCCCCCAGTCGACCTGGGGCAAGGTAGTAATGCCGATGGCATGCAGCGCCCGGCAGCGGGCGACCGTCTCGGCCACCTCGTAAAACCACTTTTTGGCCTGACAGCCCTTGAGGGCACAAACACCACCAGGGGTTGGGCTCGCTTCAGCCACCGCCACCCTGATCCCGGCTGCGGCGGCCAGATTTGCGGCGGCGGTCTGTCCCGCGGTTCCGGTACCGATAACAATGACGTCGTAGGTTTTCATATAAGCTCTCCCGTTGGTCAAGATTTGACGGAGTAATTATATGAAAAAATGGTCATTCCGGCCGGTAACGGCAAGCCTAATTTCTGCCAGGCTCCCGTCTTTTCTCTCCCCGCCTTCTGCCTTTACGTCCTGTGCGCCTCGTCACGTCTTGAACCGGTCCACCACCACCTTCAGCTGCTCCGCCAGGGCCGACAGCTCGCGGGCCTTGTTGCTCACCTCGGTGGACCCGCCCGACATCTCTTCCGCCGCCCGGGTCACCTCGGAGATATCGCTGTGGATGCCGGATACCAGCGTCGAACTGTGGGAGATGTTGTCGTTCACCTCGGTGATCCCTAGCGAGGCCTGGGAAATGTTGCCGGCAATCTCCCGGGTGGTCACCGATTGCTCCTCCACCGCCTCGGTGATGGAGGCGACAATCTCATTGGCCTCGTTCACCACCCGGCTGATATTTTCGATTTCGACCACCGTGCCCTTGGACGACTTCTGGATACCCTCGATCTTCTCCTTTATTTCGTCGGCCGCATGAGCGGTCTGCTTGGCCAGTTCCTTAATTTCGTTGGCCACCACGGCAAAGCCGCGGCCCGACTCGCCGGCCCGCGCCGCCTCGATGGTGGCATTCAGGGCCAGCATATTGACCTGCTCGGAAATCTCGCTGATGGCCTCCACCACCCGGCCTATCTCCAGGGCGGCCGATCCCAACTGGCTGACCTGCTGGGAGGCCCGGTCGGCCTGGGTCACCGCCGAGTTGGTGATCCCCCGCGCCTTTTCCGTGGACTGGGCGATCTCGTTGATGGTGGCGGTGATCTGCTCGGAGGAGGCGGCGACCATTTCGATGTTGGTCGAGGCCTGACCCATGGCGGCGGCGACCGAGGCAATATTGTCATTCACCTGCTCCGAGGAGACGGAGAGCGTTCTGGCCTTTGCTGTGGTCTGCTGAGTGCCGTGGGACAGCGTCTCCGAAATGTTCGACAGATCGGCCGAGGAGACATTGATAAGGTCGACGTTTTTCGCCAATGCCTTGATAATATTCTGGATATTCTCGATAAAGGTGTTGAACCATCTGGCCAGTTCGGCCATCTCATCCTTGGTCTCCACCTGCAGCCTGCGGGTCAGATCGCCTTTGCCTTCGGCGATATCCTTGAGAATGTCGACCGTTTTGGTCAGGGGCAAGAGGATCCGCGACACCGTCACCACCGCCAGCACGATGCCCACCGCCAGACAGGCCATGGCGATGGTGATCCCGTAACGCGTGGTCTTGCGCGACACGCTTTCCAGGGTTTTTTCGATGGTGCCTTTGGACTCGGCGATAATCGCCTCGAACTTCCGGGACACCTCGGCCTTATTGGTTCGGACCCTTACCGCCACCCGGGTCTGGGCCTCGTGCGCCAGCTTGCTGACATCGGCCGACTGGGTCTCTATCTTGGCCACCGCCTCATCGCCTTTAACCTTCAGTTTCTGCGGCATCTCACTCTTCATCTCTTCGATGGAGGTCCTGAGCGCACCATTGGCGCCATCGGTTTTCGCCTGGATCTCCGTCTGATCGGTCAGGATCGTGGCTATGACCCCGTCGATTTTTTCCATCTGCATCTTTTCGGCATTTTCCAGCTCGGTGGAAATCGCCTGATCGACTTTGGCGGCCAGCAGGTTCTGCTCTTCGGCCATCACCTTGGCCTCCAGGGTAAACGCCTCCTTGAAGGACTTGAAATAGGCGGTCTTGCGTTCGTCCGAGCTGGCCTTGAATTGCTCGAATTCGAGGACGATGAACTCGGTCAGACCGTCCTTGTCGACATTCTTGTCCTGCATTTTCTCGAGAATGGCGATGAACATTGCATCGATGGCCTTATCGTTTTCGGCCTGGACGCGGCCCAGATCCTTGCCGGAGGAGTCGATCAGGTCGGTGAATCGAGCCAGGCTGTCGCCGATGGAAGTTTTGATCGCGGCCATGCTGAACCGCGACAGGTTGCCCAGGAGGTTTTGGGAGCGCTTGTCGAAATCCATGATCTCGTTCATCGACTCGGTCGAGACCTGCAGGAGCTTGTCGAGACCGCCGTTGATGATGGTCCGCTGCGCGTCGATATTGCCGGCCACCTTGTCGCCCACCTCGAGGATCGCCCCGTTTGCCACATCGACGAAGGCCTGCTGGTTTTCCTGGGCAATGCCGATGATCTTGTCGATCGCCACCAGGCCGCTGGCCTCGCGGATGCCTTCATTGGCAAGATCGGTGAAGTTGCTGAATTCATTGATGCTGGCGTTGTGGATCTCTTCCAGGTCCGCGGAGATCCCGGCCAGCACGCTGCGGCTGCCTTGGTCTGCCATCCGGGCCGTGGAGAAAATCATCGACAGGCTCATGACTGACATGAGGAGGACAATCAGGACAATGAACTTCTGCTTGATATTTATCTTCATCTTTCGCCTTCCGGCTCACAGACCGATGCGCTTCAACGGTTGCGGGTCGACCAGGGTCTTGAGGTCGACCGATTTGGTGAGAATCTTCAACTGGCCGGCATCTTCCAGGATCTTTTCCAGCACCTTCGTCTCCGGCATGAGCGGAGCGTACTGCAGGCCGCCGGCCTTGCCCTGCAGCGCCTTGCTTACCGTTTCTGCGGGGAACTTCAGGTATCCCGCCTGGATGATGCCCGTCTGCCTGGCGCCGAGCTTGGCTATGTCATCTTCGATAAAACGGCAACCGGAGGCCAGGCTCTTCAGCCATTCGTCGACGGCCGCAGGGTGGCCTTTGAGATAATCGGCCCGGACCACCCACACCGTATCCAGCTTGCCTCCGGTCAGTTCCTCCTGGTTATCCACCGCCACCGCCATTTTTTCGATCTCGGCCATGGTGCCGTAGGGTTCCGGCAGATAGAGCGCGTCGAGCTTGCCGGCCTTGAAATCGTTCATAACGGTGGAAAAGGTGATCCTGATGGTTTTGTACTCGAGCCCCGGGCGCAGCTTGCCCGCCTGCATCAGCCGGCTGAGATAGATGTTTTCGTTGGTGTCGAGACCTGGCAGGCCGATCAGCTTACCCTTCAGAGACTGGACGTCGCCCTGCTTCGCCGCCACCAGCCGCGAACCGCCCACATGATCGGCACCCACCAGCCTGACCTGGTGCCCGTCCGCCGCCATGGCGAAAACCAGCGGCACCGGCAGGGAGGCAAAGTCGATGGCCCCGACCCGGAAGGCCGCTTCCAGGGCGGTAAAGGAGTTGTAGCGGCTGATCTGTACCTGGGCGGCGACATGGTTCATCCGGTCGTTTTCGTAGGCGACGACGATCGGCAGCTGCGACAGGGCCGGCAGGTAGCCCACCCGCAGCGGCTGGCGGGTGGGCTCGGCGGCCATGGCCGCGGCCTGAATGAGACAGAGGACAACAAAGAGGCTCACCGTAAGGAGCGGAGCCATACGCTTTTTCTTGCACATGATGCTTGCCCTATTCGAGCGGTTCGAGGTTGACCGGGTTTTCCTCGCGGGTCCGGGCGGTCTCATCGCCTTTATGAATGCTGGCTATCTTGAACAGGTCCCACTCGTTCTTGCTTTCCGTTGGCGTCTTGCCGATCATTACATAGGTCTGGTGGATGCCCTGATGATCCCAGTCCCGCCAGTACTCATCCTCTTCGAGCAGCTTGAAGCGATGTCCCTCCAGGGCCTTGATAACCTTGACGTGATCGAACGACCCCGCCCGCTTCACCGCCTCGGCGTACTGCAACACATCCACCCAGGCGACGGCGGCGGCATTGCAGGGCTTCTTGCTGTATTCCTTCTCGAAGGCGGTGACGAAGGCCTTGGAGCCCTCGTATTTTTCCGACAGTTCATGATACCAGGGCATGGTGGTGATAACCCCCTGCATGATTTCAGGTCCCAGGGGATGGGCCATGTGGATCTCCATGAGCGGCACGACGATGGCCATATTTTCGCGGAGTTTCAGCTGGGTGGCCTGCTTCAGGGCGTTAACCATGTCATCGCCGAAGTGGACCAGCACCAGGACATTCGGCTCGGCCTTTTTGGCTTCCAGCAGGTCGGCGATATAGCTCTTCTTGCCGAGTTCGGTGGTCTGGGAGAAAACGACCTTGCCGCCGCTCTTTTCAGCGACCTGCTTCATCGAGTCGAAGATCGTGGTGCCCCAGGTGTAGTTGGCGTAGATAAAGGCATACTTGGCATTCTGCCCGAATTTCTGGCTGAGAAGGCTGCCCATGGCCTTGGCTGACTGATGGCCGTTATTGTACCAGCGGAAGGTGTGCCGGTGGGCGTCCTTGCCGGTGGTGTCGTTGGAGTGGGTGAGGGCGGCCATGAAGATAACCCCCGCTTTCTGGGTCTCTTCCGCCTGAGTGATGGCCTCGGCGGAGCTGGAGCCGCCGGTGATCATCACCGCGCCCTCGGCGATCAGGGCCTTGGCGTTCTCGCGAGCCACTTCGGCATTGGTTTTGCTGTCCTTGATCGAATAGACCACCTTCTTGCCGAGAATTCCGCCCTCGTCGTTGACTTTCTGGATGGCCAGCTTGTAGGCCTTGAGCTGGTCTTCACCCTGTTTGGCGTAGGAGCCGGTGAGAGGAATGTTGAGGCCGAAGAGTACCGTCTCCTCGGCAACAGCGGGTCCGGGTGCGATTAGCGGTGCGCCGATCAAACAGATCAATGCCAGGATAGTCTTTCCATACATACTCATTTGCTCCCTCCTCAAAAAATTTCATAGTGCCGGGAAGGGCATGCCAGACGACGACGTACCCTTTACGAGCCCTGTGCCTGAAGAAAATTTTATGGGAATAAAAGAGCAATAGCAAATTTTTTCGAAAAAACAGTGCTATGATTTCCACGCAGTACAAGCAACGAAGAATTTCGGACACCGGCGAGAACACCGTTTGATGGACAGGCCCCAGCTCCCCTCATCAATGCTACTCCGTAGTATTGGCGGGACGTAGCCGACGTATCGGTCGCTGTCGGTGGAAAGATAGAGCCGGCCCCGGACTCTACCAAAAAGCACATCCTGCCGGCATGATCAGTCCCGTACAAGAATTGCGCAATGGCTGATCTACCAGGCCGGAGGTTGATTTTGATGTTACGCGCTTTTTCTCCCTACGATCATAAATACCGGGAATTCATGTTCACGAGTTCCAATCATTTTCTTGTTGACATAAACTGTAGTTGATTCAACTACCTTGACACCGTTTCTCTCCATAAGGCCCATAATTGACTCCCTTCGGAATCCATTATGGGGCACCCGTTCTTCCTGATGAAATGATCCATCTTCTTGATCGAGATCACACAGACAAATGTATCCATCAGGTTCCAAGGCATCAGAAAGCCACTTTACCTGTTCATCGATATTATCAATATGATGCAGAACCATGAGACTCACGATGAGGTCAAATGAACTCTCGATTTTCCCATTGGGAAGAAGAAGTGTCGACGCGTTTTGTATCCCCTTCTCTTTGATCTTCTGATCGACTTCTTGAAGCATTCCTGACGACGTATCCATAAAAACAATATCTTTGACCAGGCCTACCAGGTTCAGTCCAAGAAGTCCTGTCCCGCAGCCAAAATCGAGTGCCCTCTTGATCTGATCAAGTGAAATTCGCTTTTTTATCGCATCCGCTACAACTTGGGCTCTTTCAATCCTGTAGCGGTGCTGATCCCATGTTTTTGATTTTGAATCAAAGTCTTCAATCATGTTTTTCTTCCTCTGGCGCCCGGAGGGTCCGGCAAAACAAGGTTTCGAGTTATTATTGTGTTATACAGACGAAAAAGTCTGCTACCCATTTTTGCAACCCACTGTCAAAGGTAAATTTTGACCCTTGATGTTCCATTACTTCTGTTTGCACTGCGCTGTAGGGAAGAGCTGGGATATCCCGGTCTTCCCTCTTTTGCGTCTTTACAGGAGCGGTTCGCTCGCCTCATCTACCAGATAGAGAATCGACCGATATGGAATGCCGCCGTGCAGGGACAGACCGATTTCACAAGTCTTGCTGGTTGAATAACCCGCTTCGCAGGTGCATACATGGTCCTTTAGATCCTTCAAGGCAGATTCGTTCAGTTCCGGAAAATTAAAGCCGCGATCCCCGGCAAAACCGCAGCAGTAGATATCCGCAGGCATCACCACTTCCCTGGCACAGGCCCTGGCCAGCTGTTCGAGCTTGTTCTCCAGACCCAGTTTCCTGGTCGAGCAGGTCGGGTGTACTGCCACTTTCACATCCAGTTGTCTCAGCTTCAGCCGGTCCATCAGGAAGGTGAGGACAAACTCTATCGGTTCGAACAGCTGCAGCCGTTTATCGAGCGTCGACTGCATCCGGTAAAAACAGGGGCTGGTATCGCAGAGCACCGGGATTTTACCGTTCTCGGACACCGCCAGAAGGGCATCGGACAGCTCCCGGGATTTCCGCTCGGCCTGAGCCATGAAGCCTTTACTCTCAAAGGCCTGACCGCAGCAGAGGCTATCGAGGCCCGCCGGGTAGATAAGCTCATACCCGGCCTTGTGCAGAAGCGATTTGGTCTTCACCGGCAGGGCGTCACGTTCCGTATCCTCCCGGGCCGGGCCGCCCATCGCCCGGCTGGCGCAGCTGGGGAAATAGACCACCTGCAATGGATTTCCGGAAGAGCTCGGCTCCGTTGCAATCTTCGCCACGCCGGAAGGCATCTCCCGGTTCCATAGCGGCAGTTGATCGAAGGTTGCCTTTCTGGCAAGCGTTGCGGCGGTCTCCATAAACGGGGTTCCGGTCATCTTATGCAGCGAATCGACGGTGTTGAGGGTAGCGCTGATGGTTCTGGCGATTCCGCCGAAATTGCCGGCCACCCAGTCGGCAATGGTATTGCCGAGATTGCCGTTTGCTTCCTCGCGCATCGCCTTGATCATTTTGCCGGTATCGATGCCGACGGGGCAGCGGGTCGAGCAGAGGCTGTCGGCAGCACAGGTATCCTTGCCGGGGTACCGGTAGGCCTTGACCAACTCCTTAACCCTTTTCGGATCGCTGCCGGCCGCCATTCTGCGGCTGATCTCCCGCCGCCCGACGATCCTTTGGCGTGGGGTGAACGTCAGATCCTTCGACGGACAAACCGGTTCGCAAAAACCGCACTCGATGCATTTGTCGACAATTTCGTGGGTGGCCGGCAGCGGTTTCAGATCCTTGATGTGGGCCATGGCGTCGTCGTTGAGGATGACCCCGGGATTCAATAGATTGAATGGGTCGAAGATGGCTTTGATCTCGCGCATCAGATTGAAGGCCGCATCCCCCCACTCCTTCTGGACAAAGGGCGCCATGTTGCGG
>Ga0154407_1094_pt1 | contig 15354 bp, 9 predicted proteins | sample RifGroB2_FD_115911 | JGI IMG/M metagenome (GOLD analysis project Ga0154407, IMG submission 115911) | Desulfobacterales bacterium GWB2_56_26
AAGATTAATATTCGACAAGGCTTGAAAGTGCGAAGCGCCTCAGACTTCTGGGATGTTTTCTATCGTCCTGACATCGTTCGCACTCAGTTGGAAGGAAAAAGTATACGGCCTTTAATAGGTACTCTTACCATCCAAGAGGCGCTCAAAAACCCTCCTCCCAGCGTAACCATTGTTAATGCTCCAACAAGCGTCGATCAAAAAAAGGTTAAACTCACGTATGAAATCCAGAATAATAACGGAGGGGTCGGCGAAGTACGGGTGTTTCATAATGGCAAACTTGTTTTCAGTGATGGGCACTACAAAGACATCTCCGGTTCTCTCTATACTCCTATTGGGAGCAGGACCCCGGAAGCGGTACAAAATTTCGACCTGCACCGAGGGATAAAGAAAGTTGCCGTTAATGAAGGCAGCGGGAACTACCCGACTTCAGCTGAAATGGTCCCGCGAACCGCGCAAGAGAAAGACTGCAACCCGTGCAGGAATGAAGTTGAAGTGGAGGTTCTGGCAGGCGAGGAAAATACCATATCGGTCGTCGGCTTCAATCGTGATAATACTATTCAAAGCTCGCCGGTTTCCGCAAGTTTTTCAAGTACACTAAAGAAAGAACCCCCAACGCTCTGGTTGCTGGCGGTTGGAATAAACAAGTTTACCGATATTGTGGCTTTGAATAATGCCTATAAAGACGCGCTGGACTTTGGCTGCGTGTATGCTGGCAAGGATGCTATGCGTGAGATGCCGGTAAAATGTGAAAAAAATGGCGTTGGCAAAAGTATTTACGGCAGTGACAATCTCAAGGTGGTCGATGTTCTACTTGACCACAACGCCGGCAAAGAAGCGATTATGTCAAAGCTGAAAGATCTTGCGGAAAAGGCGCTGCCACAAGATGTTTTCGTGCTTTTTATTGCAAGCCATGGAATGCTTGACAGCAGTGGACAATATTCTTTTGCCGCCTATGATACAAAGTGTGTTGATTCACAATGTACCCAATTGCAAGGACACATCACCAGCACCGATCTTTTGGAAGCGAGCAAGAAAATCAAGGCAATGACACAACTACTTATTTTAGATACGTGCCACAGCGGTGGCTTGGATTACAAATTGTCGGGACTGTATGATGCCAGGATGAGCGTTCTCGCAAAAAACATGGGGCTTCATTTGTTCGCCAGTGCTCAGGCAACGGATGTAGCGCTTGATGGAAAACCGGGAACGAATGGATTGTTCACCTCTAAATTGCTGGAGGGGATCCTGGGTGCTGCCCGTAAAAATGAAAAAGGCAACATCAGTATTATGACTCTCGGTGATTACGCAAAAACAAAGACGGCGGAGCAGATATCCTTCAAAGAGAAAAATGCAGGGGGAGTGATCCAGCAGATGCCGTTGATTCAACATTTCGGTAAAGACTATCCCTTGGCGCATCCCTGATAGAAATGGGTACGATTCTCTTGGCGCCAGTCACCATTAGAGTCGTACCCATTTTTTCTAGTTTGTCTTTGTCGTTTCAATCAGCAAGCTGTCCTCAAACAGCTCAATAGTCAGTTTGGTTGCCATACCGCGATAATAATCCACCAGATCATGAGAGTGGATTGTTGCTCTTGCTGCGAGCGCATGCTGTGCTTCTACTCGCTTCTTGCTGACCGCTCTGGTTCCTTGAACATAACTTACCTGAGGGACAGTATCGCTGATTTCAGGGATCTCAAGTGCAACAGGTGAGGCAAAAACCTTGATAATATCTGTGCCGAATGGGGGTTGAACCAGAAATTCAAATCCGGCCGAATCATCAGGAAACACCAGGAGATCACCAGGGAGCATCGGTTTTTGTTTCTGCGTATTTTCGTATGGAAAGAGCAGTTCTGCTTGTTTAGTCGTTGAGATTGAATATATATACAGAAATAAAGGTTTTTTGAGCTGCACAAGGAAAACAATTTTCTCATTCTCTCTGTACAGAGGAGCGGTACTGCCTTTAGTTGTTGTTATTTTAATCTGGTTGCCATTTCGTTCTTCTCTTCGGTCAGCCAGATCAGAGAGTCTGTCGGCAAGAGGATTGGTCAACTGAGCAGTGATGAGTTTGCTGTCAAGAGTAACAGAACCTCTTCTGAGCACTTCCCCAGACTGGTTCTTAAGAACAAGAGTAACAGTAACCGTAGTGCCTTCAACAAGGTAGTCGCCTGTCAAAAGCATATCAGCTCCCGCGAGTCGTGCATCAGCTATTTCAAGATTATCATCAGCCTGTACTTTCCTTTTAATACTTCTTATTTGGTCGGGTTTCTGCAAAGCGCTTGGAAGCCCGTGCGAGAAATGAATGTTGGTATGAGTACGCTCTATCTCCTTTTGTGTCATGAGTAAAAAGGACCGTGAAAATTCGGTGGTACACTTGCAGGCTGCATTGTGTAGTGGAGCCAGGTACAAACGCAGTTCTTTTTTGTCTTGTGGAAGAACTTCGGCAATCAGTTGCGCGACTTTGCCCTGCAGAGGTGATGCTTGCTGAACCTGGTGACGTTGAGGATTCGGGGCAGCTTTTTCTCCTGCAAGACTGCCGGCCCCCTGCACAGAGCCGGTGAGCAGTAATTTTGTGCAAAATATAACAAAGAGTAATTGCAGGTTTCGGTTGAGTAAATGTCTCATTTCACTATTGTATAAGAAAAATTGAATGCTCCATGCGGTATGGTCATTTGTACCATATCTGAGAGTGTCGCAGAGAGCAGGATGTTTTTTTGTTGTATCTCTCATCCCTGTCCGTCTCAGTCACAGAAAATATTCACAGTGGACAAGGCGTTGCCGGTTTATAAAAAAAGGATGAGTTATGAATCAATTTCAATTGTTTCGTGTATTTCTGCCTCTATGATGGCACCGCCAGGGTCAGAGAGGGGGCCAACAATTGAGACCACAGCCTGAAGCATAAAAGTGCAAGTAGTTCCTTCGACATGGTATTATCGCGAACCACGGGAGGAACGATGAAAAGCAGAGACGGAAGCACACAGCGGAGTTTAAGGCCAGGGTAGCGTTGGAGGCGATGGCTTTTCTGCCTCTGGCTTGGCCGCTTGCGCCCCGATCAATTCCAGATCCCGCCAGGGAATGCCTATTGCCGCTTCCGGCTGGATTGCCAAACCATTCACCGGTGCCTCAAGCGACAGATCGAAGGCCGAAAGTCCAACTGGGTAATAGCAGCCGATTCGACCCATTTCGCCTTTGCCTGGTTGCAGTATGCCATTGATTTTATTCCTGAGTAGACGAACTTCCTGCCCCCAGACACCAGCCTCGATCAAATCACGCTCGCTGGTATCGGCGTCAAACACACCCTCCAAGCCAACCAGCGACGTCGAGCAATCGAGAAGGGCCCGGCGAGCTTTCTTGCGAAAGTCTATTTTCGAAATTTCGGCAATCGCCTTGACCAAGGTGCGCCGCTTGCCTGTTTCAGTATCTTCCGACCATGAGTCCCCGATTTCGTAGCCTTCCAGTCGCTTGACCACCTCCGGGTGAATCATCCACTCTTCAACGGAGCGGAACTCTACAATGAACTTCCCCTGATCGTTGATTGCCCCCCAACGGAGTTCCGCATCTTCCGCTACGATAATGTGCTTGCTCCAGCGCTCCAGGCTCACCCACTCCGGTCGTAGGACCCACTGTCCGGTTTTGTCGATCAAACCCCAGAGGCTATTGCCCGCCTGTTGAACTACCGCCGTGCCGTAATGAAAGGCCCAGACATCTCCGAACTGTGACGTAATACGGCTTGTGCCGCTATGGTCGACATAACCCCACAAGCCATTTTCCGCAGACCGTACCGCATTGAGCCCCTCCCGAAGCGAGCCAATCTCCAGCCAGCAGAGGTCATCCACTCCCCACTCAACGACCTCAAGTTCTCCTTCCTGCCCTGCCTGCCTTTGATAGAAGACGCCCTGCTCGTTCAAACGGCCAAGCACACGCGCAAAGCGGCCAAACCCGACTTCATTGACCACTATCGTCCCTTCGTAGTTAGTCGAGCCCATCAGTGCCTTAACCCCTGGGGGATTGATTCGATGCCCGTCCTGCGCATCGATCACATCGCAAACCAGCTCTCCTCGGTTATCGGGTTCGATTGAGGAAGCGGCCTCCAGGAGGCCGGAGCCACATCCGTTGCCGCCAGATAGGAACGCCCACGAACAGGATTGGAACCATTCACCAACGATCCGTGGGGACGTTTCTCCCAGTTGTCGAAGCTTTATCAATCCATAGCGACCCTCGGCTTTGCACACCACCAGCGTGAAGCCCTTGTGCAGATGTAACCAGCCATGCCAGTAACTATCCAGCTTTCCCCACGCAGCCGGAATGCATACCGGGTATTCCCCTGTCGGACCGTTGAGCACATCTGTCATCGGAGCACACAGCAAGGCGGCAGGGTAAATTTCACCATTATCCCAGGTCCAGATCGTCTGAGCCTTGCTCAAGTCAAGATGAGCGACATCCTCAGGGGTGTATGGGGCAATACATTTCTTGTCAAGACGACCATATAGGGCGTCGATTCCTGGTTGATTGTCGATGAGGGAACCTAGCGTAATTCGTTCAAAATGGGCATCTGACTGCTGGTTATGACAGGAAAGAAGCGTGTAAGCAGCCCCCTTGCGGCAAGGCGAATCGAAGCGCTTTTCCGAGCAAGTCTTTTCCCCTTCGCTGAAAAAAATGGTAATTCGCTTACCCACCGCCGTTGATTGTTTCTTGATCCAGACTGGAATATCCGCCCACTCGGCAAGCTGCTTCCGCAGCGCAAGCGCGCTGGCCTCTGCCTTCTCTTTCCGCCAAGCCTGAGAAAAACAACGGTGCTCGTGAACGACTCGCGCCAGTTCGGCGACCCCAATCGGGGACAGCTCATCTTGCGCAAGATACGTACTTGAAATCATAGATGTTTTTGCCATGTCAACCGGTCATACCCCAGATCAACCTAAAGCTCCACCATCACAACTCGCGCATCTCATTTACCTAGGTCAGCTATCGGGTTTTCCGAATTGAAATTCGGTGTTCAGCTTTGCAGTTCAATCTTTTTTTTGCTCGCCAACAAACGCAAGCCCACAGGCGCACAAAAACCGTTTGCCTCTCACACCGTGACGGCAGGAACGAAAATAATTGCTAAAACTTTCTCCAAAATACACATGAACCATACCAAACACAAATAATAACTAATTAAAATTACAGCAGGTATGGAGAACGGTACCATTTTTTATCATTTTGAACGGAAAACAGGGACCTTGGATAAGCAGAATAAGCCGATACCATAACCATTCAACAGATACTGGCTGTCGAGCTAGACCGCCTGCCGCAAATCCAAGTCCAACTGCACGCTCGGAGCACTGATCAGACCAGAACTGAAGGGCAACAAGGGACATCGGTTCGGGCAGGAGCGTATCAAGCTTTCGCTGGCGGTGACACAGTGATGCCGAACATGGCATCTAGATCTACAGCATTGTTACACCGCCGCAGGTCAAATCCCGACTCTGGCTGAACTCCTCATGAAATAGAGATGTCCACTGGCAATTGTAATCAAAAAGAAAGTTCAGAATTTTTTTAGGTTCTTCCTGAATCTTTTGCCTGGATCGAGGGGGTTTCTATCGTCAGCCTCACCCCAGCCCGATTGGGCAGTTTCTCGAGAAAACCGGGCTAAATAGATACATTCTCGGTTCGGGGCTGGTGTCTCTAATTCGATATTTAACTTCCTCAAATTGAGGAAGTTTGGATTCCCCTACGGCAGAGCCACTTACCGAGGATCGTAAAACCTGGAGGGTTGCCCCGTGTTATGCCGCCGGTTCAAATGAGGATTGTCCCATTAATCTATAAAGTGTGGACAAATGACTAGAAAAACAAAAAGGGGTTAAGCCTTAAGTGGCTTAACCCCTTGAATTTCTTGGTGCCGGGACCAGGAATCGAACCAGGGACACACGGATTTTCAGTCCGTTGCTCTACCTACTGAGCTATCCCGGCAACTCATTTTGAGAGGCTTTTTTTACTCGACTTCGATATCACTGTCAACAGATTTTCTGGGCCTGTTGCCTTTTCGTCGCTTATTGATCCTTATGGATCGACAGTCCGCCGAGATCGAGTTCGAAGTTCAGTTCCTCGTCCATATCGGCGGTAGTCTTGCCTGTCGGTTTGGGTGGGCTTTGGGCAAGTGTGTCGGAAAAATCGAGTTCGTCGAGAGAGAGTTCAGTCTCTGCGGGTGAATCCGGAGCGGGCGGCAGATCCAGATCGTCAAGGCCCAGGTTGAAATCGAGTTCATCGTCAACGTCGGCGGTGGATTTCCGGGCAACCGGTGACGGTTCGCTGTCGGCTTCCGCCATCCTGGCGGGCGGGGCCAGATCGGAGATATCCGCCAAAGATTCCGGCATTTCGAGCGAAAACGTTTTTTCTTCCCGGGCGTTTTCCGTCGGCTCCTCGGCCAGGGTCGGACTCTCATCCGGATCATCTTCGAACTGGCTGAAATCTATTTCGATTTCCCGGTCTTCTTCCTCTTCGCCTTCGGCAGATTTTTTGTCGGCTTCCAATTTCAGCTCAGGCTGCTCATCTCCCCCGAATTCAATTTCCTTGTCCTTGTCCTGCGGTTCTTCGATCAATATGTCCAAATCGTCATCGACATACTCGTCCGATTGTGCCACAAGGACATCGTCCGCTGTCTCGTCTTCCGCCTGCCGCGGCTGCAGCTGGAGAAAAGACGGAGCCTGGATCTGAAAGACGGTACCATGCAGAGTGTCCGACACCGCCTTGATATTCTTCTTACATTTTACACATACTTCCAGATGATCAAAGGAGATGTATCCACATTTTGGGCATCGCATGAACTGGTACCTCTAAGTAAAACTTACAAGTGAGATTCGGCCGGAATCCAAAATCATATCAAATATAGACCAAGTATCTCATACTTCCGGTTAAAAGATCAAGGAAATTTACCGGGTAATCGCCTTAACTCTCCGAATCGACATGAGTTTCCCATGAAGAGGGCACGACCTGCCGAAAGGATCCCCCTACTGCTGGTGCGCGGAGCGCACCCTACAAAGAAATAATCATTTTTGCGACGGCCATCAGAAAGACCAGTCCATGCCGATATCGCAGGCCGGAGCGGAATGGGTCAACGCGCCTACGGAAATGATATCCACGCCGGTCATGGCGATGGCCTCGATCGTCTCAAGGCTAACTCCCCCGGATGCCTCGACCAGGGCCCGACCATCGATCAACCGCACCGCCTTGACCATCATCTCCGGACTCATATTGTCGAGCATGATGATGTCCACCCCGCACCGCAGACACTCCTGGACCTGCTCCAGGGTCTCGGTTTCCACCTCAATCCGGATGGTATGGGGGATCTGGCCCCGCACCCGGGTGACCGCATCCTCAATGGAGCCGCAGGCGGCGATATGGTTGTCCTTGATGAGGACCCCATCGGCCAGGTTGAAGCGGTGATTGGTGCCGCCGCCGACCCGCACCGCGTATTTCTCGAGCATCCGAAGACCCGGCGTGGTCTTTCTGGTATCGGTGATGCGCACCGGATAGACCTTGACCTTTTCGACAAAACTGGCGGTGAGTGTGGCGATGCCGGACATGCGCTGCAAGAGGTTCAGCGCCACCCGCTCAGCTTTCAGCAGGTCCACCACCGGACCACTCACCGTCAGCAGGGACATGCCGGGATGGGTGAGCGTTCCTTCGGCCACCGGATCGATGACGATGATGGCGGGATTCTGTACCTTGAACACCTCGGCTGCAACACTCTCCAGCCCGGCGACGACGAAGGTGCCGCGAGCCACCAGTCTCGCGCTGCCCATTTCCTGCTCGGTGAAAATCGATTCGCTGGTGAGGTCGCCGCGACCAATGTCCTCGTGGAGGAAGTCGCGGATCATGGAGTGCAGCAGATTCTTGTCCATTGCCATTCCTCCTACGCTCTTTGTTTCAGCCGCGCTTCCGCTTCCAGGATCTTGGCCATCGTCGCGTCGAGCACGGCCTTTTTCTCCTGTTCCTTGGTGACCACCTCGGGCTTGGCGTTGGCCAGGAACTGGGCGTTGGCCAGTTTGCCGTTGACCTGACTCAGTTTTACCTCGACCTTCTGCCGCTCACGCGCCAGCTTGGCCAGTTCGCCCTCGACGTCGACCAGACCTTTCAGCGGCACGAAGATCTCGATGTCGTTATAAATATAGGTGGCGGCATCGGCCGGTTTTTCCAGTTCCGCCGCAACCACAAAGGCGGCGAGCTTCGTCATATCGGAGATGGCCTGGGCAAAACGGGAGATGCAGGCCGACTTTACCTCATCCCGGCAGACGATATAGGCCTCGATCTTCGAGGAAGGATGAACCTCGGCCTCCGAGCGGATATTCCTGATGCCGGTGATGACGCCCATGAGCAGTTCCATCTGCTCGACGGCGGCGGGACTTATCCACTTTTGCTGCCGCTCGGGGAACGGACTGGTAACCAGCATCGGCCGCTCGCCGGGCAGCACCGACCAGATTTCTTCAGTAACGAAAGGCATGATGGGATGGAGCAGCTTGAGGATCGTTTCGAGCACAACGAGCAAACCCCCCTGCGCCTGCCGTTTGGCCGCCGGGTCGGCGCTGAAGAGATCCGCTTTGATCCACTCCACGTACCAGTCGCAGAATTCCCGCCAGATGAACTGATAGTTGGCGGAGGCTACATCGTTGAAGCGGTATTCGTCGAGGGCGAGGCGAACTTCGTCGATGACCGTCGCGGTCCGGCTGAGGATCCACTGGTGGACGAGGGGCAGTTCACTGGGATTCGTCACCACCTCCTTCACCGATTCCGGGCAGTCGGCCACATGCATCAGGGCAAAGCGGGCAGCGTTCCAGATCTTGTTGACAAAATGGCGATAGCCCTCAATCCGGTCCTCATCGAGTCTGATCTCCCGCCCTTGCGCGGCAAAGGCGGTGAGGGTGAAGCGCATGGCATCGGTGCCGTACTCCTTCATAACCACCAGCGGGTCGATGACGTTGCCGGTTGATTTGGACATCTTCTTGCCGTACTTGTCCCGGACCAGGGCATGCAGGTAAACATCGCGGAACGGCACCTCGTCCATGAAGTGCAGGCCCATCATCATCATCCGGGCCACCCAGAAAAAGAGGATGTCAAAACTGGTGATAAGCACCGAAGTCGGGTAGAAGGTTGCCAGTTCTTTCGTCTGCTCCGGCCAGCCCATGGTGGAAAACGGCCAGAGGGCCGAGGAAAACCAGGTGTCGAGCACGTCCGTCTCGCGGGTGATCGCTTCCGAGCCGCATTTGGGGCAGGCGGTCGGGTCTTCCGATTCGACGATCAGCTCGCCGCAAACCGAACAGGTCCAGGCCGGGATGCGATGGCCCCACCAGATCTGGCGGGAGATGCACCAGTCGCGGATGTTGTCCATCCAGCCGTAAAAGGTGTTGTACCAGGATTTGGGATAGATGTTGATCCTGCCCTCCCGGACCGCAGCCACCGCCTTGTCGGCGAGCGGCCGCACCGCCACGAACCACTGCATGGAGGTGGTGGACTCGATTACCGTCTTGCAGCGGTAGCAGTGGCCGACCGCATGGTCATAGTCTTCGATTTTTTCAAGGAAGCCCAGGCGTTCGAGATCCTCGACAACCTTCTTGCGGCAGACGAACCGGTCGAGACCGGCATAGCCGCCGGCTGCTTCGTTCATGATGCCCTTGTCATCCATGACCTTCAGCCGCGGCAGGTTGTGGCGCAGGCCGATCTCGTAGTCGTTGCGGTCATGGGAGGGAGTGACCTTCAGCGCCCCGGTGCCGAACTCGCGGTCGACGTAGGAATCGAAAACCACCGGAATCACCCGATCGGTAAGCGGCAGTTTAATCCCAACTTTCCCCAAATGGCTGTAACGTTCGTCTTCCGGATGGACGGCCACCCCGGTGTCGCCAAGCATCGTTTCGGGTCGCGTCGTCGCCACCACCACATGGCCGGAGCCATCGGCATACGGGTAGCGAATATGGTAGAGCTTGCCTTTGGTGTCCTCGTGCTCCACCTCGTCGTCGGCAAGAGCGGTATGGCAGCGCGGGCACCAGTTGACGATATAGTCGCCTTTATAGATCAACCCTTCCTTGTAGAGCCGCACGAAGACCTCGCGGACCGCCCGGGACAGCCCCTCGTCCATGGTGAATCGCTCGCGCTCCCAGTCGCAGGAGGCCCCGAGTTTCTTCAACTGGTTGATGATCGAGCCGCCCTTCTCCCGCCGCCACTCCCATACTTTTTCGATGAAGGCCTCGCGGCCGAGATCGTCGCGGGTCTTGCCCTCGGTCGCCAGCTGCCGCTCCACCACATTTTGCGTGGCGATGCCGGCGTGGTCGGTGCCCGGCACCCACAGGGTGTTGTCGCCGCACATCCGCCGGTAACGAGTGAGAATATCCTGCAGGGTGTTGTTCAGGGCGTGGCCGACATGAAGCACTCCGGTAACGTTCGGCGGCGGGATAACGATGGAGAAGGCGGGTTTCCCTTCGTCCATGGTGGCCGAAAAACTGCCGTTCTCCTGCCAGCGCTGCAGCCATTTTTCTTCCACCTCGGCAAATTCGTAACCCTTGCTCAACAATTTTTCTTCTTTCATACTCATAGCTTACACAGATCTTACCGGAATTTGTTATTCTCCCCGCCGCGCAGGCGCACATCGTGCGAGATTAACTGCCAACTTGCGAGAATTCAACAGTTTTCACTAGGAGCCTGTCGGATTATGCCCTTTTTCCCCATCTCTTCGTTAAACTCGAAAAAATTATCCTCGGAATATTAATTATATGCCTCCGGTAATTTTTTCGAGTTCGCCTCGATCTAAGAAAAAAATTGCTATAATCCAACAGACTCCTAGAAGCCGCAAAAAAGCAGAAAAACGGAGGGCTATCTGACACTCCACGGCTCAGGCAGGAAGATATGCTTGTAGAGTGACAGAGCGTAGCGATCGGTCATCCCGGCCACATAGTCGCAAACCTTGCGGTGGGCCATCTTCTCATCGGTCCAGCTGTCCTTGCCGACCCCGTCTTCCCACTGGCCGTTGCGCAGCCGGACGATGCCGTTCTCGAGAAAATAGAGGTAGAGATGGGAGATGATCCGCTGGGCTTTGACAAATTCGTTGTGCACCTTGTAATAGGTGTAGACCTTGTCGTAGAGGAAGGCCCGAAGATCGGTGATGGCCTCCAGCATGCCGTCGCTGATATGGAGATTACCGTCGTCGGCGGTGAGGGTCTCGACGATGAGGTCGCGGACCATGGCCCCGATCCGTTTCGAATGGCGCTCGCCCACCACCTGCCTGATACGCGGAGGGAGGTCGGTGTCTGTCAAAATCCCCGCCCGGAGGGCATCGTCCAGGTCGTGGTTGACGTAGGCGATGATATCGGCCAGCCGCACCACCTGGCCTTCCAGGGTGACGGCGATTTCCGATTTATCCTTGGGCAGGATGTCGGCCCGGCCTTTGGAATGACGGACGATGCCGTTGCGCACCTCGAAGGTGAGGTTGAGGCCCTTGCCGTCGTTTTCGAGGAAATCGACGACCCGCAGGCTGTGCACATAGTGCCGGAAACCGCTCGGATGCAATTCGTTGAGGGTGGTCTCCCCGGCATGGCCGAACGGCGTATGCCCCAGATCGTGGCCGAGGGCGATGGCCTCGGTGAGCGGCTCGTTCAGGCACAGGGCCGAGGCGATGGTTCGGGCGATCTGGGAGACTTCCAGGACATGGGTCAGTCGCGTACGGTAATGGTCGCCGGTGGGAGCGAGAAAGACCTGGGTCTTGTGTTTGAGGCGGCGGAAGGTTTTCGAATGGGTGATGCGGTCCCGGTCGCGCTGAAAGGGGAGACGGATATCGGACATCTCCTCTTCTTCTTCGACATGGCGGCCCGACGAATTCTTGTTAAGCGCTGCAAAAGGCGAGAGAATTTTTTCCTCCCGGTCCTCGAGTTGCTTTTTGATGGATTTACCAACAACCGGTACGAAGGCCATAGCGTTTCTCTTGTTGCTCTGATATATCGACATGAGCCGAACAAACCCACGGCCCTTTTCATGCCCAGGAGATGTCTTCTCCTTTAAACCACGCCCCGTTTCTGATTTCAATAGGTTGGATGATCAAACCGAGAAAAAGTAGCTGCCTGCTTGACAATAAGACCAAGAGTAAGAACAACTATTCTAACTGTATGCAATATCATACAGAACATCCACATCAATGATGTTGCTCCCTGCAGTTTCGAAATAATCAACTTCAAAAGATCGAGGAGAAGGCAATGGCTAAAATAAATCTGAAAGGCAATGAGATTTCGACCATCGGTTATCTTCCGGCAATTGGTGCCCCGGCCCCTGATTTCAAACTGGTGAAAACGAATCTTGAGGAAACCAACCTCAAGGATTACCGAGGGAAAACCGTGGTTCTCAATATCTTTCCATCGGTTGATACCGGCGTCTGTGCCGCTTCCGTGCGAAAATTCAACAGTGAGGCGAGCAATCGAAAGGAGACTGTGGTCATATGTGTATCCGCCGATCTTCCCTTTGCCCATAAACGCTTCTGCGAGGCCGAAGGGCTGCAAAACGTGATTCCGGCCTCAGCCTTCCGGTCCCCCGACTTCGGCAAAAACTACGGCCAGACCATTACCAGCGGCGTCCTCGCCGGCCTTTTGGCCCGTGCCGTCGTGGTCATCAGCCCGGAGGGAAAGGTGAGATACACCGAACAGGTGCCGGAAATCGGCCAGGAGCCGAACTATCAGGCGGCGCTGGACGCAATGTAGGGGCGAAATTTTTTTGCCCGAGGCGAAGGAACGACAAGTGAAACGATATTGCTACTACGACAGTCCCATCGGCATGATGCTGCTGGCGGGACGGGAAGGCGTGCTGGGGGAGCTGTATTTCCCCAATGCCACGGCTACGCTGACGGTGTCGGCGGAGTGGGTCCTGGATGAAGCCGTCTTTGCTGAACCGTTGCGGCAGCTGCGGGAATATTTCGCCGGCAGGCGGCAGAAGTTCGATCTTGTCGTCGACCCGCAGGGCACGCCCTTTCAGAAGGAGGTGTGGCGGGAACTGTGCAAGATTCCGTACGGCGAGACCGCCAGCTATCAGGCCATCGCCGAACGGCTTGGTAAGCCGAAGGCCTGCCGGGCGGTGGGCATGGCCAACGGCAGAAACCCGTTGCCGATCATCATCCCCTGCCACCGCATCATCGGCAAGAACGGGACGCTGACCGGTTTCGGCGGCGGACTGCCGGTGAAACGACAGCTTCTCGAGTTGGAACGCGGCCTGCCGAGTCTCTGGGAAAAGTAAAAGAATCAGGGAGCAACCGGTATCCTGCGCCAGCCGCCGGTGCCGGTGAACTCCCGGGCGGCAAAGCACCAGATGAGCGCCTTTTTGCCGCTCAGGTAGCCGCCGTCCTGCTTCACCCTCTGGAAGAGTTTGATCCGGGCGGGAGTCACCCCCGAGCCGCGGACCCCGAGCAGATCGACGGGAAAGCCGAGTTCAGCCGACAGATGATCGAAGAGGCCTGCGCCTTTGGCGTGCAGATCGCCGCCCGCATGAAAGACCAGCGCGTGACTGTCGCCAAGGAGAATCACCGGACTCTGCATGTCGGGCTCCACCGGTTTGTTGTCATCCTTGCCGGTCACCACCGAAAGATCCAGTTCCTCCGTCGGTCCCGTCCCGCCCGCCTCACCCGCCATTTGGGTCAAATCGCCGCGGATCGTCACCTTCTGCGGATTCCGGGTATACTCTTTTTTCACTACCTCTCCGTACCAGGCGGCCTCTTTCTTGATGGCCTCCGCCGCCGCCTTGGCAAAAAGAGCAAGGCCTGCCCCGGAATAATGGGTATCGGTTCGGCAGTAGAGCTGGGCCTTGTCGCGGTTGGCGGTAAGATCCGGCAGCAGGTCGATGATTTTGACGCCTCCGGCGGTGAGCTTTGCATAGAATTCCCGGTAGAGTGTCAGCTCCTCGGCCGCAGACTTCGGGTCGAGCGTGGCTGACAGCTTATCAGGATAAATGAGAGCCTTGGGCGGCACCGGCATGAGGTAGAGGGTTATGCCCTTCTCGGCCAGGAGCTTGCTGTACTCGACAATCGCCGGCAGCGGATCGGCATTGGCCTTATCCTTCACGCGGGAGGCGGTAGCGGCTGTTTCGCCCCAGAATTGGCCAACGGCCAGATGCTCGAGCTCTTCCTTAAAAAACAGCCAGCCATCGACGCCTTCAACCACGCTGCCCGGACTTTTGGCCGCCAGCTCGCGACTCGTTTCCCGTAAATTCGGCGCGGCGGCAACGGCCGCGCCTGCAACCAGCAAGACCAGCAATGCAAGACTATAACTTATTTTTTTCATCGATCGCTCTTCCCCAGTTCGGTATTTCCAGTTCCATCATTTCATCGTCCAGCGCAGTGCGGCGGTAGCTGCCGTACTCCCCTTCCACGGCATCCCAACCGGTCAGGGCAAGCGTTACCGTATCGCCGGGCCGCAGGTTCGCAAGGCCGGTGAGCCGGTTATCGCGCATGCCCCAGCCGTAGACCAGCGCCTCTTCGCCAGCCAGCTTGCCGTTCTCGCCCTGCAGATCGACCAGATGCATGGTGAGGATGTTGTCCCGGTACGGCACGGCGCCCGGCCGGGGCGACCGGGAGACTTCGGCGACCACTCCGGTCACCTTCACCTCTTCGCCTGCAGGCGCCACGTAAAAGTCGGTCTTCTTGTTTGCGCCTAACCGCAGGTCGATTGTTTTCCAGTTGCCGAAGGCCAGTTCCCGTTCGGCGAACTGCCAGATCACCAGACGTTTGCCGGCCAGACGGTCGCGGCCGCGGACCAGCTCCCCGGCCAGCATTTCCCTGGTAACATAGGCACCGCTGTCGTTTCTGGCAAGCAGATCGACCGGCTGCTGCAGCAGGTGGCTAAGTTGTTCGGCCAGCCCCGCGCCTTTGCCCCAGCCAAGCCCCTCGGACGAATAGATATTGGCAAAGGAGTCGCCCAGGAGCAGCACCGGGCTGTTGCGGTCCGGCTGCCAGAATTCCTGCTGGCCGTTTGTCACCTGATTGAGGCTCACCTGCTGCTCGGCAAAGAGCGACATCTTGTCCGGCAAGGTCAGCATCCGGGCGATATCGCCCTGCCCGACCACCGTTTGCGGCTCAAGCCGAAAACCACCACTGCCCTGCAACTCCGGCATTTCCGTCCTGATCACCCGGGCCAGTTCGCCTGCCACCTCCGCCATCGCTCCGGGCAGCCAGTGGGTGTCGGTGGCGAGATAGGCGCCGCCGTTCTCCGCCGCGTATTGGGTCAGCACCGGCCGGGCGTCGAAGAGTCGGACGCGGTTCTCCTCGAGCGCTGCGGCAAAGGGCTGCCATGATCGGTTGGCCAGCGGCTGATCCGTCCCCTGCTTCCCATTTGCCAGCCGGGCGGAGATTTTTTCCGGGTG
>Ga0154407_1113_pt2 | contig 15297 bp, 14 predicted proteins | sample RifGroB2_FD_115911 | JGI IMG/M metagenome (GOLD analysis project Ga0154407, IMG submission 115911) | Desulfobacterales bacterium GWB2_56_26
CGATATCGTTCGGGAAATGGAACAGTTGATGGATCAAGGGATCAGGGACTTTTATTTTGCCGATCCCAACTTCATCGGTCCCGGCCGGGCCGGTCGGAAGAGAACGCAAGAACTGCTTGAACAGCTCCGCCCGCTAGGGATCACCTTCGGCATGGAAACCAGGGCCAATGATCTCGACTCTGAGCTCATGGCGGAGCTGGTCCGCGCGGGGCTGACCAGCCTGCTCATCGGCATTGAAAGCGGCTCGCCGGACATCCTCTCCCGGTTGAACAAAAGCGCTCGCGCCAACGACGGCGCCCTGGCGATCAAGATCTGCCGCGAGAACGGCATCGAGCCCGAAATCGGCTTCTTGATGTTCGTGCCGGAGGCAAGCCTCACCGACCTGCGCGCCAACCTCGCGTTTCTGCAGGATAATCAACTCCTCGGCCGGCTGGCACGTACCGCCAATCTGCTCTGTCACCGCCAGATCGTCCTAACCGGGACCTCGGGCTACGCCCGCTTCGCCGAGCAAAACCGGTTGAAGAAAAAGGGTATCTTCGGCTTCCAGGGAGAAGTTGCCCTGGCCAACCCACGAATCGAATGGCTGGCCGAATTGACGATCTTTGCCTGCCACACGATCTTACGAAAAATGGCCGACCGGAATTCGCAGATCTACTGGCAGAAGACCGTCTCCCCGATCTTCCAGACGGCCAATGACTACCTGGTCCGCCTGTTTCACCACCTGCTCGAACAGACTGCAGATACGGCCAGCCTCGAAAGCATCGAGGCCGTACGGGAGAGGATCGCCCGGGAGATCGGCCGGATTATCGGGAATTGAGAGACGTGGCTGAGTGTTGAATTACGGCTGGTCTTTCGAAAAACCGGGAAGTTTCCCTTGTTGCCCCGAATCACTTCACCGCCACCAGCTCCACCTCATAGTTCAGATTCATCCCCGCCAGCGGATGATTGCCGTCGATGGTAACCGTCTGGTCGTTCACCTCGCGCACCACGAAGTTGACCCTTTCGCCCGACGTATTCTGGTATTGAACAGTACGGCCGGGGGACAGCTTGATGTCCGGGGTGAAGTGTTTGCGTTCAACTTTCAGGACGAGGTCCTGGTTGTACTCGCCGTAGCCTTCGGCGGGTGAGATCTGGATCTTTCTTTTTTCCCCCTCCGCCATGCCCAGGACGCCTTCCTCCAGCTTTTTCAGGACCCGGCCTTTGCCGATGGCAAAGGTTAACGGGGTGGTATGGCCGGGGCCGCCCACGGTTGCGCCGCTGTCGAGGACGATGGAGAATCGGATGGTCACGGTGTTGCCTGGCTGTGCTGTCTTCATGCTTTTCCTCTTTTTGCTTTCTTACACAATTTTTTCCGGGGGCTGGCGTTCGGGGACATAGTCGTGTTCCACCGTACCCTCATTCCATTCCTGTGAGACATAAAGACCGCAGTAGCAGCTGCCGAATTCCCGGACATCCGCCTCACGGTAGCTGCAGGGGCAGACGATATCCCGGTCGCTGTCGATTTCCCCGGCCGCCAGGCGACAGGGGCAGGATAAATAGCCGTAACGCTGCCGGTTGGCCAGAAGGCCGCGAAGGAGATCCAGGGTCAGCGCCAGATCCTTGTTGAAAAAGTAGCCCCTTTTTTCCTGGGATTCCTTCAGTCTGGTATAGAGCTGCTCTTCCCCGGTCATGATCCCAGCGCCTCCCGAATGTCATTTTCCCGGTAGCCGACAATGATCCGATCGCCGATCCGGATGGTGGGAAAGGAACACCGTTTGTTCAACTGCCGCACCTCCTCCAGGGTATCCCGCCGCTCCTTGCCGTGCAGGAGATCGACATCGACGAAGTCGAAGGTCCAGGTCCCGTCTTCCAACAGTTTTTTTATCGCCCGGCAGTGACTGCAGGTGCTCAGAGAATAGAGTTTTATCTTCCGCTCTTTATTCATAGCCGGACACACGAGGAGTCGCCGCTCAGGCCGCGCGGGGAGGAACGATCGTTACCGGAATGCTCGTCCGTTTCAACACTCCCTTGGCCGTGCTGCCGAAAGCGGCCGTGTCGGAGAACAGGGTTTTATGGCCGCCGAGCACAATCAGATCGCACTCGTTTTCGGTGGCCTTGGCCAGGATGTCCTCAACCAGTTCGCCGTCTGTTATGATGATCTCACTCGATTGAAAATCGCAGGCCCCGTCGTCGATCCCTACTTCCTTGCAGAAATTACGAACGGACTCCCTCACCCGGCTGTTGGTCGATTGCTTGCCGAGCAGGGATTTTCGGGCATTGGCATGATGGGAATTAACCAGATCGTCCCACTGGTGCTTGCCGAGCAGGTCCCTGACTTTTTCATCGATATTATTCGGCAGCCTTTCGATGACATGCAGCATGTAGATGGTCGCTTTGAACCGTGTCGCCAGGGAAAGGGTAAAATCGAGCGCCGCCTGGCAGTTCGGCGTGAGATCGGTGGCAAAAAGGATCGATCGGATTGGTTTCAACATACTTTTCTCCCGTATTGTATTGAGTCAAGGGGGAAGCCCTTTTTCCTTGGACAGATGAAATTCTCCCCCAGCCGTTGCCGTGCATTATCCGACAACATCACCGCCCGACCTCAGCATCCGGTCTGGTCGTCATACTGACCCAGCCGAAGAAACATGACCAGCAGGCAGCCCAGCAGAATAAAGCTTCCCGCCACGCGGATGCCGGCAACAAACGAATGCAGATCGGCAAGATAGCCGATCATTGTCGGCATGATCCCCCCACCGACGAGAAAGGCCAGCGGCGGCCCCAGGGCGCTGGTGACGCTCCGAAGAGACGGCAGGGTCACCCGCGACAGCGCCGCAAAGCCGGCGGGAAAGAACGCTGTGAGGGTCGCCGCCTGCAGGAACAGGACGAGGATGAGCATCCCGCCCGCCGTCCAGGGCAGCAGCAGGGTGAGGATGCCGGTCGCCAGCAGCGATCCGCCCATCACCCTCTTCTGCCCGATCCGATCGCTCAGCCAACCGGCCGCAAAGACCACGGCGATACCCGAAATCTGGGACAGCCCGATGAGGGTATTGGCCGAGGCCAGCTCATAGCCCCGTTCATGGACGAGAAAGAGCGGCAGCATGGCAAAAATCCCGGAATTGCCGGAAAAAGCCATGCTGAGCAGCACCACCATGATCCAGAACGACCGGCTGGCAAAAACCGGCTTCACGTTGGCGATGTTCACCACCCGGCCGGGGAACTCGCCGCCCCGCCCGCGCAGCGTGTACAGCAGGGCGGAAACCAGGCAGAGGATCGCCCAGACCATCAGGATCTGCCGCCAGGAATACCAGCGCAGGAGCAGGGCGGCGATGAGCGGTGCAGTGACGAAACTCAGCGGCGGCGCACACTGGTGGACGGAAAGGCCCTTGCCCCAGTCGGATTTCTGGATTTCAGCTGTGATAGTGGCGATGGCCGAGGGCAGATGGAGGCTGCCGGCAAAGCCGATCAAGAGAAGCAGCATTCCCATCCCCAATATATTGTCGATAAGACTGAAAGCGAGCAGCGCAAAGCCAACCAGCCAGGCGGAAAATTTCAAGGTACCGCTGTGTTCGAAGCGCGAGGAGATCAACCCCGAACAGGCCGGCGCGAGCATATAACCAACAGAGATGAGCAGGAACAACCCTCCGGCCTGGCCATGGCCGATGCCGAGATCCTTTTCGATGGCCGGCATGAGGGGGGCAAAGAGGATCCGCGAGACAAAGCCCAGATAAAAGAGCCATGCCAGAAAGAGGGTGATGCCGAACTTCTCCTGGAAGGTTTCGGGCATCGGGCATTCGTACTCGCTGATATCATCCATTATTCTCTCATCCCACGGATATGACACGATCAAGATTTGCTTTTGATATTATATATTCATTAGTTAATAAATAAAGCATAAAATATTGCATGTAAAAATTTCTTGACACGCACCGTGGAGACGGTACAATGTTTCATAATATAACACTATTGTTCCAACATATGGAACTATCAATTTTCAAAATAGCGTTCTCATTCTTGCCGAATCCGCAAAAGCAACCGTCAAGGAGTTCTCCCGAAACGGGTTTCGGCAAGAAAAAATCGGGCATGGCCGCACAGTGGTATTTCTGCTCCCCTGCCCGGCGTAATCGAACAGCCTGACCGTGAAGCCTGAAAGAGTCGGGACAGTGCCAACCTTACAGGAGAGGACATTATGACAACAGTGACAACCGACCCGTATAGCGGGTTGCAGATGGTGGAACTCAGCCATATGTGGGGACATAGCGCTCCGTCCATGCCGGGCGATGCCGATGTGCTCATCTACCGTTCGGTCAAACACGCCCAGCACGGAGTCATGGCCCAGCGGTTGAAAATGGTCATGCATTCCGGCACGCACATGAACACCCCGCTGCACCTCATTCAAAAAGGGGCAGGCGCGGCCGATATCGCCCTTGACCATTTTTTCGGCAACGGCGTGATCCTCGATATCCCAAAAAAACGCTGGGAACTGGTGACGGCACAGGATCTGGCGGCAGCCCGCCCCGAGGTCCGCGACGGCGATTTCGTGGTCATCGTCACCGGCTGGCATGCCAAGTATTCGGACAGTCTTGAATATTTCGGCGAGTCGCCGGGCCTTGCCAAAGACGGGGCCGAGTGGCTGGTGAAGAAGGGCGTAAAGCTCGTGGCGATGGATACCCCGCAGATCGATCATCCGCTCGCCACTTCGCTTGGGCCGCATCGTGGCGGACCGCTGATGAAGCGGCTGCCGGCCAAGTTCAAGGACGAGACCGGCCTTGACCCGCAGAAAGAGCATCCCGAATGGAATGTCGCCCATAAGATCTTACTCGCCGCGGGCATCCCGACCATCGAACAGGTGGGCGGCGACGTCAAAGTCCTGCTTGGTAAACGGGCCACCCTGGTGGCGACCCCCTGGAACTGGAAGCAGGGCGACGCCTGCCAGGTCCGGTTCATGGCCTTGACCGATCCGAGCGGCACCTGCCGCATCGAAGCCGGCACGGCCGCCTGAACCCGTTTCCATTCAATTTTGAGCGAGGAGAAAAAAATGAGCCTGCAGATATACAACCTCAGTCAACCTTGGGGCCACCATATGCCGGAATGGCCGTCGACGCCGGGAATCAATGTGCATGTCAAAAAGTTTCACGCCAAAGACGGGGTCTACCAGACCGAATTCGAAGGGATCATGCACCGCGGCACCCACATGGACGCGCCGCTCCATGTCACCGAAAATACGCCCTGCCTGATGGGCTATCCGCTCTGGCGTTTCTTTGGCACCGGTGTGGCCGTCTCCATCCCCAAGAAAAAATGGGAGGTCATCACCGCCCAGGATCTGGAAAATGCCCGCCCGAAGATCAAAGAGGGCGACATCGTCATGATCAATACCGGCATGCACACCAAGATGGCCGATACCGACGAATACTATGCCTATTCCCCCGGCATCTACCGGGAGGGCGCCCAGTGGCTGGTCGACAGGAAGGTGAAGATGGTGGGCTACGACGTCCAGGCCAACGACCATCCGATGGCCACCAAACTCGTCGACCACGGCCTGGGACCGACCCATCCGCACCTGATCGAGGAATACAAGCAGTACACCGGCCGGGACCCGAAAGAGGATTTCCCCGACTGGGAGGCCGGCCATAAGACCCTTATGGTGAAGGGCGGCATACCCGGCATCGAGAACGTCGGCGGCGACCTCAACCTCGTGACCGGCAAACGCTGTACTTTCATGGCCTTTCCATGGCGCTGGCAGGGCGGCGAGGGCTGTACGGTGCGGGTGCTGGCGGTGATCGATCCGGACCAGACTTTCCGGTTCGAAACCGGCCGGTGAACGGCAGGGCTAACGTGACCTGTTGCTTTTGATCCGTTGTTCATCCGCAGGGCGGTCCTAGTGATCGCCCTGCTGCCAGGACGATCACCAGAAAAACCGCAGCGACATCCGCTAGTCGGCGAATAAGCCTCTGACCTCACCTGTGGATTTCCCGCTTCCTCGCCCCAAGTCTGCAGCGGAAAGAGACCGCGTGCCATCAGCCGCCAAAGGTGAAGACCTTTCCCGTCCGTATTTCGCCATCATTTTCCGCACAAGTCCCCTTTACGTTTTACGGCGTTTGTGCTACCTAGTGTCCTGTCAAGCCTCATCTGTCGCATCTTGCTTGCCCTTTTGGCTTCCTGACTTTGTTGCTTCTTCGGTTACATAGCGCTGCTATGCGCCCTCAGTCGCGCCTTGCAGAAAACCAAAATTGCGGCGCAATCTTGCAACATCTGAAGCTTGACATGACACAAGGAACTGCGGATCACGCAGCGCAGCCGCGGCCATCCGCAACAGACGCGCATTCACACCGCCGGCCCTCGGCAGCAAGAACAAAGGAGGCTCTCGTTGGATTTCGGTATCTTCGGCATTATCAACCTGGACTGGCAGTTTTTTTCCGCTCTTTTCAGTATCATCATCATCGATCTCATCCTGGCGGGCGACAATGCCGTGGTCATCGCCATGGCGGTACGTTCCCTGCCGCACAACCAGCGGCGGAAAGGCATCATGATCGGGGCAGGCGCAGCCGTGCTGCTCCGGGTCGTGCTCACCTTCTTCGTGGCGCAACTGCTGCTGGTCAACTATCTCAAGATAATCGGCGGCCTCCTCATCCTGTGGATCGCGGTGAAACTCTTCGTCGAGGGAGTGCCGGAGGAGGATTCCGACAAGCAGGCAACCTCCGTCTACCAGGCCATCAAGCTGATCGTCATCGCCGACATCACCATGGCCACCGATAATATGCTGGCGGTGGCCGGCGCCTCGCACGGCAATCTCTTTCTGCTCCTCTTCGGGCTCGGCCTCAGCATCCCCTTTGTGGTCTTCGCCTCCAGCATGCTCTCCATGCTGATGGACAAGTATCCGGTCATCGTCTATATCGGCGCCGCCATCCTCGGCAAGGTCGGCGGAGAAATGCTGATCACCGACCCCTTCACCATCAACCTTCTCCATCCCTCCAAGGCCATGCAGTACGGCGTCGAGCTGTTCTTTGCGGTGGGGGTCCTTGTCGTCGGCAAACTCTATCTGCGATGGAGCAGGGCCAGGAGGGTTTTGAAAGCTGAGGGTTGAATAACTTGAAGGACTGAGGGGAAAGGACTGAGGACTGAGCGTAGGGAAAAGTTACTCAGTCCTCATAGCTCAGTCCTCATAGCTCAGTCCCTGCTCAGTACATCATATTCGGCAGAACGAGGATGATCTGCGGGAAGATCGAGAGGATGATGATCCCCACCAGGACCGCCAGCATGAACGGGGCGATTCCTTTGAAGATCGACTCCAGGGATATACCTCCGTCCGGCAGTCCCCTGGCTACCCCGTACACCACATAGACATTCAACCCCACCGGCGGGGTGATGACCCCCATCTCGGTTACCATGACAATGATCACCCCGAACCAGATGGGATCGAAGCCCAGGCCGATTACCAGCGGGAAGAAGATCGGCACGGTCAGCATCACCAGCGCAAGTGAGTCCATAAAACAGCCGCCCATGAAATAGACCAGAATGACAGCGAAGAGGATGAACAGCGGCGGCATATCGAAGCCGCCGATCCAGCTGGCAATGTCGTACGGAATACGGGTGATGGCGAGAAACTTGCCGAAAAATGTCGCCCCCGCCACCAGCATCATTACCATGCAGGAGGTCTTCAGGGTCTCATAGAGGGCATCGACGAATTTTTCCCAGGTCAGCTTGCGGCGGATGAGGGCGACGACCAGGACGCCGAAGACCCCGACCCCGGCGGCTTCGGTCGGGGTGAACAGGCCGTAGAACATGCCCCCCATGACCAGGGCGAATACTGCCAAGGTCTCGCCCATACCGCCGATCGATTTGATTTTCTCCTTCCAGGTGAAAACAGGTCCCCGCGGGCCCTGCTCCGGCAGGAAATGGCACCAGATGACGATGGTGATGATGAACAGCAAGGTCACTAGCAGGGCCGGGAGGATACCCGCCATAAACAGCTTGCCGATGGACTGTTCCGTCAGAATGCCGTAGACGATCAGCACCACACTGGGCGGCATGATCATGCCCAGGCCTCCGCCCGAAGCCACCGAGCCGGCGGCCAGCTCGTCGGCGTACTTGAATTTCCTCATCTCCGGCAGGCCGACCGTGGCCATGGTCGCGGCCGTCGCCGCGCTTGACCCGCAGACCGCCCCGAAAGCGGTGCAGGCTGCCACCGTGGCAATGGCCAGTCCGCCTTGGGTATGGCCCAGGAACCTGAAGGCCGTTGCATAGAGTTTGCTGCTGATCCCCGCATTGAAGGCTAATTGTCCCATGAGGATAAAAAGCGGCACGGTGGTCAGGTCATAGGAGGAGAAGACATCATAAAAATCCTTGGCGAGCAGATTCAGTCCGGCTGTGGTACTGCTCAGGATGGAAAAACCCAGGAAACCTACTGCAGTCATGACATATGCGACCGGCATGCGGGTCATGAAGACCATGATCATAAAGACGATTCCGGTGACGCCGATGAGTGTGGGATTCATTGCTTTTTCAGTTTTGCCAGAGTTTGAAGAATGCTGCCGAGGATGGTCCCGCAGTAAATGAAAAAACAGCACGCGAGGAAAAATATGATCACATATTCGGGCAGTTTCAGATTCATGGACAATTCCCCCGAGCTCTGCATTTTCAGGCTGTAATCGACCATTCGCCAGGTGACCACGGCGAACAGGACCAGGGTGATCGATCCGGTGCAGAGATCGATTATCTGCCGCGATCTGCTCGACAGTTTCATGACGAAAAGTTCGACCCCGATATGCCCCTTGCGCTCATGGGTGAAGGAGAGCGTCGTGGCAATGGCGATGACGCCCATGAAGCTGACCAGTTCGACGGAGCCGAAAATGGGATGGTTGAAGAACCTGCCGATGACATCCGCGCAGGTCAGCGCCGCCATGCCGAACAGACTCAGGGCCCCGATCATCTTCAACTTGTCTGAAAGAAACGACAGCACTTTCTGATAAAATTCCATGTGGTTTTTCCGCAAGGTAAGACATTGACGAAAATGGGGCCGGTCCTTGTCGGGCAGCCGGCCCCGAAACCGGAGGTCCAGCTTACCTTACAGGTTTGCCTGCATGGATTCCCGGATCGTCTTGACCACCTTCGCCCCGTCGAGATTCTTTTTCTGCAGATCGGCGGCATAGTTGTCGATGACCGGAGCCACCGCCTGCTTCCATTTCGCCGTTTCCTGCGGGTCGAGGTCGATGACAATATTGCCCCTGTCCTTGAAGAACACCAGGCCTTCCTGATCGCTGCTGTCCCAGGCCTGGCCGTGTTTATCCGCCCATTCCTTGTTGATCTTCTCGATCGCCTGCTGGTCCTTGGCGTCTATTGCCGCCCATTTGTCCTTGTTCATGGCCACAAAGAAGGTGGTGGTATATGAGGTTTCGTTGCAGCGGACACAGTACTTTGTTACCTCGCCCAGTTTCCAGCCCTGGTTGGCTTCTATCGGATTGGCGGTGCCGTCCACTACGCCTTTCTGCAGGCTCTGGTAGGTGTCGGACATACCCATGGCCACCGGGATGCCGCCCAGGGCCGTGACGATGTCGGCGCTCATGCCGGTCGAGCGAATGCGCAACCCTTTCAGATCCTCCAGTTTCTTCACTTCCTTATCCCGGGTATGGATATAGCCCGGTCCATGGCCGTGGAAAAACATCACCTTGGTATCGGCGAACTCTTTAGGCTGCAATTTGCCGTAGACGTCGTTGGCTACCTTGGTGGCTACCACCCCGCTCGGAAAACCGAAGGGCAGGTCGAGGGCGGACATCTCGGGGAATCTGCCCATGGTGTAGGCCAGACCGGACAAGCCGACATCGGCGATGCCGTCGACAATCCCGTCATAGGTCTGTTTCACTTTGAGCAGGCTGCCGCCAGGGTAATACTGCACTTTGACACGCCCTTCCGTCCGCTTTTCCACTTCCTGGCACCAGGACTCGGCCAGTTTGCTCTGGATATGGGTGGGCGGGAAGAAGTTGCTGTACTTCAGAGTAAGGGTATCGGCGTTCGAGATGGCCGGGGTTGCCATGGTAGTCATGGCGAAAGACGCGAGAATCAACATACGGGAAAAAACATTCTTTTTCATGTACAGCCTCCATAGATGTTGTTTGCATTGAACTGCCGGTGCGGAACTGCTCCTCCTGACATTCTCCTTCTCTGCCGGACGCGATGTGCGGGTATCGTTCTCTCCACTGCTCCTTGTAACGTATTTTTGAGGGTAATCAACAGATTTCGTTTATCTTCCGGCCAGTCTGCCTCCTGCCGCCGCTTTCCCCGCGGGGAGCCCCAGCCGTCACACCATTGCCCGGAGGGCCAGCCGCGGTCGGTGCACCAGCGGTACCAGGGTGACCACCGACAGCAGGGCGACGGCAAAACCCATATTGAACGCCATGGTAGAGGAACCGGTGATGTCTATGGACCAGCCGCAGACCACCGGCGACCAGCAGGCCCCCTGGCCGATTCCGGCCAGGGCGAAAAACAGCGCCGCTTCCGGCGCCGAGGCGGCAAAACCCATGAGAAAAGCCCCCCCTGCCAGAAGAGCGGAGAACAGGGTCAGGAGAAAACGAAAATCGCAGCGGTCCGAGAGAAGTCCGAGAAGTGGCGAGCAGATTGTATACGTGGCAAAATAGGCGGCGTAGACGATCCCGGCCTCTGTCTTGCTAATACCCCATGAGTCGAGCATTCCGGGCAGCAGCATGCCGTAGCCATACCGTACGGCATATGCCATGGCGACTGTGAAAAACGCCGCCGTGATGATTCCATAGCCTCGGAGACTCATAGGCTTGCACCTTTGCCGTCGGGACCGCTTGCTTGACTGTTGCGGCGAATGGCACCATCGATCAACAACGCCTTCATCCACCTCTGCAGATCCTGTTATCATTATGTAAAATTACATGTAAAAGTTTCTTTGTCAATCGTTTTTTTGCCGAATTCTGCCGGTTTCAGACGACGATAACATGCAATTTCCACCGCTGTTCCCTCCGTCTCAGGATCTAGGGCCAATCCGTTAACGTGGGCTGACACGACGGTCATGTTCCGGCATCAAAGCACCTTCATTCTTTTTCTTGAAAGCTGTGCCCCCATCTCCGCGGGATCTCTCGGAGATTCCGCGGGTTCAACTTCGGCGGCACTATGTTCAAATCCAGATCGTGCCCAGGGCCAGAGGGGCGTCCTTAAGGATCTGCACCTTAGCGGCAACTCTTTTCTGAAAGACAACTTCCAGTTCGTAAACCTCGCTGCGGCCCGGGGGCAGCCGGTCGAATTTAAAGTCGCCGAAGTCGTCTGTCTCCTGCTCGGCAATCATTCTATTCGGGTCCTGAAGCCGGACAGTCGCCCCGGCCACGCATTCTGTCACGCCGTTGATTGTGGTGGCGATACTGCCGAAGATGGCGGCGCTGGTGAAACGGTGGAGGTTTTTGTAATAACACCTTTGCTTGGTTGCCGGGCCTTCTGAATCTATAGTCTCCAGACCCTCGGTCCGGACTACCTCGGCCAGCTCCTCGTCCGTCATGTGCAGGACCGACAGCGCCCCGGTCGGGCAGGCCTGGACGCAGCGAGGCTGGCGCCAGCCATCGTCGAGCAGATGGGCGCAGAAGGTGCATTTCTGCGGGACCTGCAGCTCCTCATTCCACCAGATGGCCCCGTAGGGGCAGGCGGCGACGAGATTTTGCCGACCTTTGGCCAACTCCTGATCGATCAGGACGATGCCGTCGGGGCGTTTGACCACCGCCCCCTGCCCGGCCCGGATGCAGGGCGCATCGTCGCAGTGCTGGCAGGGTTTGGCCAGATAGGCCACGTCGATCTGCGGGAAGGCGCCCCGCTCCCTGGTCTCGATATTCATCCAGCGCTGGCCGTGCAGCGGCTGACTTTTGCTATAGCCCGGCCAGTCGTTGCCGCAGTGCTCGTCCTTGCAGGAGAGAAAGCAGTTGTTGCAGTTTTCGCACTTCGCCACGTCGATGATGAAGCTGTATTTTTTCATTGCGCCCCCTCCTGCCACGGTTCGATCTCCACCAGGCACGAATTGGAGGCGGTGGAGTGCGACTTGGCGATGATGTTCCGGCTGGGTGTCAGCAGATTGATGCAGCCGCCGCGATCCGCCGAATGACCCGGTTCGCCGATAGGGGCATAGACCGCCGAGCCTTCCGGCGACTGGACGGTGCCCGGCGGGAGGCGGTCGGTAAGTTTCGCCGCGCAGATCACCGCACCGCGGTCGTTGAATATCCGCACCAGGCTGCCCTCGGCAATGGAGCGCTGCGCCGCGTCCTCCCGGTTCAATCGGACGATCCAGTAAAACCAGCCGGCAACCAGCACCCGATGGTCCTTCACGTCGTTGACGGTTGCGTCCTTGCCGTCGAACATGGTGTGGAAGCTGTAGCGCGGATGGGGCGAGATGAGGTTAAGCGGATACCTGGCGTAGAGTTCCTTATTGTGATGGCCCTCCCAGGACGGGATGAAGGTCGGCAGCGGCGGCCGCTCCGGATCGTCCGGGGCAAAACGCTTCAGGCTCGACGATTCGAACTCCAGCTTACCGGACTGGGTCTGCAACCCTTTACGCCACTCCTCCTTATAATCCGACGGCAGCGGCGACAGTTCCGGCACATTCTTTTTGCCGCCCTCGGCGAACCAGCGGTACGACACCGGCGCGCGGTTGGCCTCGTCCGGGGCCGGCACCACGTAGTAACCTTTCTTCAGAAACTTGTTCCAGGAGGTGACGGTGGGCAGGTCGCTCGCCTCAAACAGCCTGCGGCACCAGTCGAGCTCGGTCATCCCTTCCGAGAACAGCGTGCCAAGCCCTAAGCGGGCTGCCAGATCGAGAAAGATCTGATAGTCGGACCGCGACTCGCCAAGCGGCTCGATGCACTTATGCTGCATAGTGATCACCCGATGGTTCCACTGGATGTACTGCTGATGGCTGTACCCCCCGGAATTGGCGGTCTCGCCGATATCCCAGCGCTCGAAATTGGTGCAGGCGGGCAGTAGCACGTCGGCGAATTTCGCCTCGCCTTCGAACCAGATCGACTGGTTGACGACGAATTCCAGGTTGTCGCTGCGGTAGGCGCGGGCGTAGCGGTTCGAGTCGGCCATGGTGCCGAAATGGGAGCCGCCGTATTTATAGTACATCTTGGCCGGCGAGTGGCCGGGTGCCGGATAGGTGAATTTCTTGAACTGGCCCTCAATCGACTTCGGGTCGGTCGGATACCCCTCGCAGGCCCCGTTCAGGATCGCCTCGGGAATGCGCAGCCGGGGGATCATCTGCGACACCGAATTCATCGACGGCAATTGCGGCATGCGCTGGTACATGCTGACGCGCAGCCCCGTGTAGTCGAGATCGCCTGACAGCCCACCCTCGGCATAGCCGGGGAAGTAGAAGTTGGTGTCGACCGGCGCCCCCTGCTGCAGGCAGCCCATGTTGATGCCCGGCTTGCCCAGGCCCTGCATGGCCATGAGGCAAACCATGGAGCGGGCCCACTCGATGCCGGTGGCCGCGCGGCAGGCCCCGCCGAAACCGGCGAGGCCGCCCGGCGACAGATAGGTCTTTTTCGTGCCCCACTGGCGGGCGAGCGAGCGCACGACCCGGGCCGGGACGTTCGTTTCCGGCTCCTGCCATTCGGGCGTCTTGGGGACGCCGTCGCTCTCCCCGAGGATATAATCCCGCCACTTCTCGAAACCCACGGTCCGCTTCCGCACATAGTCCTGGTCATACAGCCCTTCCGTTATCCACACATGGGCGATGGCGAAGGCCATGGCGCCGCCGGTATCGGGCCTGGGTGCGATCCATTTGCCGCCGAGGAGCGCTGCGGTATGGTTGTAGTACGGATCGATATGGACCATCTTGATGCCGAGCGACTGCGCCCACTGCCGCCGCACCGTGCCCTCGAAAGCGCCATAGACGCCGCTGGTCGATTCCGGATCGCTCGACCAGAAAACGATCATCTCGGCCTCTTTCAGGCAGTCTTCCACCGTGCCGTAGGTGTCGGTCGCGCCGTTCCTGATACTGTTGCCCCAGTGGTGCATCGCCCCCCAGTACCAACCTTCCCAGCTGTCGGGATTGTGGACCACGTGACTTGAGCCTATGGAGTTCATGAAGCGGGTCTTGGCGCTCAGCCAGTACCCGATATTGCCCCAGGTGTGATGGGAGCCGCTGCCGTTCATGATCGCGCCGGGACCGTGCTGCTTTTTCACCCGCTTGATTTCGCCGGCGACGATATCGAGCGCTTCATCCCAGCTGATCCGCTCGTAGCCGGAGATGCCGCGATTCGCGCAGTTTCTCTCTCCGTTCGGATCGAAGTCCACCCGCTTCATCGGGTAGAGCAGCCGGTCCTTCGAATAGACGAGGGATCTCAGGGCAAAGACATACGGATTGACCGTGCCTTTTCGGGGCGGGGTGAAAGACCGGCCGCGGGCATGGATGGTCCACGACCGGCCGTCGCTGTCGTCGAACTCGATGGGGGTAATGCGCAGGATCCGTCCGTCTTTGACATAGACAAAGACCGGCCCGCCGTTGGTGTTGTTGACATAGCGGGTGACGCCATCGCCCAGGCCGGTGCCGTAGGGCGGGGTCTCGGCGAAAGAAAAACTCTGCAGGAGGTTCATGGTCTGCATGAACCAGACGATATCCGCATCCGCGCCCTGGACATCGACGCGGAAATTCTTCATGGCGTTCAACTGCTGCAGATAGTTGCGGGGCGCAAGCATCAGTTTAACCGCCGTCGCCGCATCGGTGAAGATCATTGTCACATCCGGGTTGCCGGTAAGCTCGGCTGTCGAGCTGACGGTGCCGTTTTTAATGAGGTAGGTGCGGCCGCAGGAGTTGTCCCGGAGTTTGATCTGGGCGCTGAGGTTTTTCTCCTGCAGTCTGCGGCCAAACGAAGGGCTGAAGCGTGCTTTCGCCTTCATCGCCGCATGAATACCGAGGAGCAGGCCCTGCAGCAGCTTCTTCGCCTGAGGTCCCGCGAGCAATGTGTCCACCAATCTTCCGGTCATGGAAGCCCTCTCTGAGAATGAAAAACCTGCTTTCTCACATTGCAACCCTCGTTCCAGATATTTTCTAGTGAATATACGCAAACTTAGATCTACTACTTGTCTGATTTCACCAAATGCGGTATAGTCAATTACGAAATACGGGGATACCCCGCAACAATCCACCAAATACGGTAATATTTCTTGCCATGGACGAAAACTTGTTCTTCAAGCAGGCTACCCTCCTCATCTGCAGCAGTCTCGATGTCGAAATCTCGCTCTCCCGCTGTTTCCAGTTCATCCAAGGCTATCTGCCCGCCGATGCCATCTATCTCAATATTTACGAGCCGAGCATCAGCG
>Ga0154407_1126_pt1 | contig 15294 bp, 15 predicted proteins | sample RifGroB2_FD_115911 | JGI IMG/M metagenome (GOLD analysis project Ga0154407, IMG submission 115911) | Desulfobacterales bacterium GWB2_56_26
AACCGCGCCACCCCGCCCTCCGCCCTCCATCCTGCCGGGACATCGGCGGTGAATGCCCTCTCGGTCGGATCGGTAAAGCCCGTGTATCTCATGTCGGCGGGAGAAGTGCCGCCTCCCGCTTCGGCCGGCCGGCCGGTGCCCCGCAGGACAAGGCTTTCCATGATCCCGGCGAAGATCGGGGCAAGGTCCTCCTCCGTTTGCCGGCCGGTGCGCGTCAGGATGAAGGTGGCGGCATCGCCGCGCGGCGTCCGCACCGGTATCAGTATCGCGGTGCAACCGTTGCCCCGTGGATCTCCTTCGGCCTTGAATACGCCGGGCATGGTTTCCCGTGCGGGCGTAAGCCTGCACCCCCGATCGAGCTTGGCCGTGAGCGAAGCAACCAGCTGCAGCGCCCGATTTCCGTCGATCCGGTCGGGGCTGAACACCGGCCAGACCAGAATGCTTTCACCTTCCGGGCCGGATACCGACACGGCTCCCCGGTCGTCGGCCGCCGCCCGCCAGCCTTCCGGGTGACGGAGGGAAAAACCGCCATCCTCCCATGAAACCCAATCCTGCCGGTCCGCCGCCGGCTGTCCGGCGTCCACATTTGCTTCTGGGGCCAGCGATAAAGATTCTTTGAACGCTTCGGCGTAATTACCGCTATTGTAAAAGGCCAGGCCCTGCCCATAATCGGCTTCCGCCAGAGGAACACCGACCGGGGCAAGCATCATGACAGCTGCCAGCCACGCCCTTACGCCGTGCCATGAGAACCACTTCATAGATTTATCCCAAATTTAAAATATCTAGCCGATAAGGTCGACAAACCGCTGCCCCGTACCAAGCATCAACAGCAACAGCAGGCCGCACAGCACGGCAGACATGAGGCCGAGCAGCCGCTTTCCGCAGCGCCAGCAGCGCACACATTCGGCGGCGGATCGCAGTCCGGCGGCTCCCAGCATGATTGTCGCCAAACCGGCCAGCAGAACGTTCCTCGTGGCGGCAGGGCTCAGGGCGATGGCCGCGCCCCCGGCCAGCGAAAGGAGGATGACTGTTACCGCCACCCCCATCTTGGGGGAAGAATCATCAGGTTCGGGTTTCACAATGTTGCCGCCCTCGTTTCTGCCATGCGTGAGAGTCACTTATATCAGGTCCATCGACTGCGCCTGGCACCCAATTTTCTTCAATAATCTGGCGAACTCTTCGCGTTCGTTGTCATCGAGGACTGCAAAAATCTTCTCAAGATTTTCGCTATGGATTCGGAACGCATCACGGATCAGTTTGAGCCCGTTTTTGGTCAGGTGCAGATAATAGCAGCGGCCGTCCGAGGGATCCTGGATCCGTTCGACCAGACCTTTCTCTTCCAGCCTGTTCGCTGCGGCCGTCATCGATCCGCTGGTCAGAAGCACTTTTTCGCCGATGGTGTTAATCGGCATCGCTCCTTTATGCAGCAAGGCTTCGAGTATGGAAAAGTCACTGACGTTCAAGCCAGTACGGGAAATACTTGCCCTGTCCACCCGCTCCAGGGCCTTATGTGCTCTCCCGAATATAAGTCTGATGTGAGCCCCTGTCTCCATGTGTCAAACGTATCCTTTTTTGTTGAGATCAGCCTTGTTGGGCCAATATTACTGAACTTTTCATGGATGAAAATCTGCCAGCCATTGCGATGCCACCTCCGAATCCGACGATGTCGGACCGTGTCCGGCCGCTATCGTCCTGACCTCCACCTGGGCGCCGGCATCGGTCAGGACCTTGATCAGCTGATCGGTACTGTAGGCCGGGATCATCTTATCCATTCTGCCTCTCAGGATTAGGACTTTTTTACCGCTGAGATCCACCGCGGGAGGTTGACTGAGCGGCAGCATGGGCCGCAAGAGGATCGCCTCGGAAAAGACCTCCGGTCGCAAAAACATCACGGCCGCGGCTATATTGGCGCCGTTGGAGTAGCCCAGGGCGACCAGTTTGTCGAGCGGACGGTTGTGCCCTGCGGCTGTTATCAAAAGAAAATCCGCCAGTTCATGCGCTCTTCTGACGACATCTTTCTCATCGAAAACTCCGGCGGCGAGCCTTCGGAAAAAACGGTTCATCCCGTTTTCCTTGACTTGACCGCGGGGACTGATGATGGCGGCACCGCTTGCCACCACTTGAGCAAGCGGGAGCAGATCCTGCTCGTCTCCACCCGTCCCGTGCAGGGCGACAAGCGTCATTTCCCCTGAGCCCGAAGCCCGTGGGCCGACGAACTCATGGACAAAGGCTGGTGGCCGCAGCGGCGGGAGTTCGGCCTCGATTTTGGCGCGCCAGGACTCGAACTGCGGCGGCAACTGGAGCGAACGGCCAAGATCTTCAAGCGGCTCATCTACAGCGAATCCGGGAGGGTCGGTGGCAATCTCGAAGAGGACGCCGCCTGGCTCGTGAAAGTAGATCGATTTGAAATATTTCCTGTCTCGAACAGGAGTTACCTGATAACCGATTTCACCGAGGGATCTCTGCCATTGCTTCTGTTCCTCGTCGGTCGGCGTCCGGAAGGCAATGTGGTGGACGGTGCCGCTGCCCTGTTGTCCTTTCTCCGCCTCGGGATCGACTACCAGGTCATACCATCGGGCGCGGAATTCATCGTTGTCCATGGCAAAACGAAAGCGACTGCCGTCCCGGTCGCGCAGGACCATCCCCAGGTGGACCAGCAGCTCCTGCGTAGGCTGCAGGGATTTGGTCAGCTCGGTTGCCGAATGGAATCCCCTGATGCGATAGGCGAGTTCCGCAGTGTCGCCCGGTCGCTCCAAGGCCGGGCCGCCCGAGGCGATGAGCTCCAGCCCAAGGCCATGCGGATCGGCAAAGCTTATGACCTCATCGCCGAACCTGAGCGTCTTGTTCGTCTCGATCCCGTGACGATGCAGCCGTTCCTGCCAGTAGCCGGCGGAGCCGGTGGGGATCTCGAAGGCGATGGCCGTTACCATGCCCGCCCCGCTTTTTCCCGGCGGCAGTCCCAGCCAGGGAAAGAAGGTAAGGATGGTGCCGGGATTGCCTTCCCGGTCGCCGTAATAGAGATGATAGGTAAAGGGATCGTCGAAGTTAACCGTCTGTTTTACCAGCCTGAGCCCCAGTATATTCTCGTAAAATGTGACATTGGCGGATGCCGACGAGGTAATCGCGGTGATGTGATGGATCCCGCGGATGGTTCTTTTGTCAGTCATTTTGACCTCCATGGTTATCTTGGCATCAAAATATAAAACGGAATCCTCTCATCGAGGATTATTCATCATGTGAATGTCCGATCTTGCATGGTTTTTGTCGTTTCCCGTAACAGAACAATAGGAATAATTATCTTGATGTCAAGATAATTGCAAGAAGAGCGCCGATGACGGCGATGCCATGATCCTGGATTTTCTTGATGGATGCCTTGAAGTTGCGGGTGGTGGGCCGCAGGTTCATATTCTTGCCGAGGCCGGACAGCGTCCTCAGCGGGAAGTCAGCTTCATCTCGATCCGCCGATTTTTGCGGAAGGCTTCCGCAGTACCGCCGGGATCGATGGGATGAAACTCGCCGAAGCCGGTGGCGGCCAGCCGTTCCGCCGGAATCCCCAGGTCGGTAAGGTAACGTACGACGGAGACCGCCCGTGCCGTGGATAATTCCCAGTTTGAGGCAAAAACCGGTGTATTGATGGGCACCCGGTCGGTATGGCCGTCGACCCGGAGAATCCAATTCAAGTCCTTCGGAATGACTGAGATCAGCCCGCCGAGCACCTCGGCAAGGTCCCCCAGCTCCTCCTTGCCTCGGTCGCTCAGTTCCGCCGACCCCGAAGGAAAGAGCAGTTCCGCCTGGAGCACGAACCGATCCCCCTCGATGCGGACCAGTGGATTTTCGGCGATGGCAGCCCGCAGGCGGCCGAAAAATTCTGAGCGATACTGCTCTAGAATGTTGACCTTCCGGGCCAGCTCGATATTGAGCCGTTTGCCAAGATCCTGAATCTTCACTTCCTGGTCCTGCCGCAGGTTTTCGGAGCTGCCCAGGGCCTTGCCGATTTCCGCCAGCTGGCTCTGCAGCAGATTGATTTTCTGATTGAGCAGGGCGACTTCCGCACGGGCATCGGCGGTCAGGTTCCGCTGGTTGTCAAGCGCCTCCTGTTGTTCGCCGACAAGCGCCGACAAGGCCTGAATCCTGATGTCGCGCTGTTCGAGATCCTTTTGAGAGAGCAGGGTTTTTTCAGTCTCCTCGGCCAATCGAGCCTCCAGGGCCTTGCTGCGGTCCCTCAGGGATTCGGTCATCTGCTGCTCCTGATTCAGGGCGGTCGCCGCCTCCTGGATACGGCTTTCCAGCTCCCGGCGCAGGGTCTGCAGCGCCTGAATATCCTGCTGCAGGCTGGCGATGGTCTGCAGGTTGACTTCAATGGTCTCGCGGTCGGCAAGCGTATTCCTGTTCAGTTCGTCAACGTCGTTCTGCAGGTTGTCCCGATCGATGATGAGGGTCTCGACCTGCGAGGACAGCGAGGCGATCTTCTCGGTCATCGCCGCAGCCGATTGCCGTTCAAGGCCGAGAAGTTCCGATATTTCCGCAAGTTGCTTGTGAAGATCCACCAGCTCGCTGCTCTGGCTGGTGAGAATGCGGCTCAGGATGAACTGGGAAAAGGTAAAGATCAGCAGGACAAAGATCACGACCATCAGCAAAGATGACAGCACGTCGACATATCCCGGCCAGATGCTAGAGGATTGTTGGGAGTAACGTGAATCGGATGCCATATTTCCTCCTACTGATCGCCTTCCTCCGGCAGAACGCCTCCGCCGGATTGCGGCGCCGCTTGCGTCTTGTTGAGCAGCTTTTCCATATTCAGGTTGGTCTGCCGCATTTCCTGAATAAGTACCTCCAGTTGCAGACCGGCCGGTCCCGGCTGCGGCAGATCGTCGTTTCCAAAGCTGAGACTCGCGGTCGGATTGATCAGTTGGGTAACGCCGGAAAGCCATTCTTCAAGCTCGTTGAAGAACCTGTTCTGGGCGTGGTTGGCCTGAATGTCGAGAAAGCCGAGGACAAGCGACCCCCCCAGGCCGAACAAGGACGAGCTGAAGGCGGTGCCCATGCCCTCCAGCGGTTTCTGCAGGCCGGTTTTCAGCGCCTGGAACATCTTATCGAAATTCTGCTCACCCACATCCAGTCCGCCGACAATCCCGCTGACGGCGCCGATGGTGCCGAGCAGTCCCCAGAAGGTGCCCAGCAGGCCGAGAAAGACCAGCAGGCTGATGATATAGCGCGATATTTCCCGCGACTCGTCGAGCCGGCCCCGAATCCCCTCAAGCACCGTCCTGAGCGACAGGGCTGACAGGCTGAACCGGTCCCGATGCAGCCCCTCCAGATGCTTGGCGAGAGGCTTGAGCAGATCCGGACTCTCCGCCACCGACAACCCCGAAGTGCCGGTCCGGAAGATCGTGATCCAGTTGATCTCCGCCTGAAGAACGACCACCCGGCGGACATTCAGCACGATGCCGATGAACAGCGCCCCGAGAATAACCAGGTTGAATCCCCAGTTCGCCATGAATGCCCCCCGCAGCGGTTTGTACAGTAAGGCACAAACCAGGGTGACGATGCAGAGGTAGATGAACATCATTAAAAGATAATAGCGTGGTTTACTCATGATATTATCCCATTTGTTTTTGAAACGGTGGGTTCCCAGCTTTTTACGGCGGCGTGTTCGACATGGGAAAGATCGGGTATACAGATGAAAGGTAAGAATTGAAGAAGGCTCCGCCAAATTGAATCTTTGCGTCTTACCCGCATTTACCTGCATAACTTCAACTAAGAGCAAAAAGAATTTGTAAGCCGGACAAAAAATACATAGGATACGACAAGATCCATTGGCATAACCGGCAGAAAGGGAAATTTTAGCGGGGAGGACTATGAAAGGAATCAAGATCCTGTTTTTCATCCTTATGGGTATGCTTGCAACCGGAGCGGTTGCCGCGGAGAAGCGACCACTAGTGGTCGCCTCGACCACACAGATTGCCGATTTCGCAAGGCAAATTGCTGGCGATGCCATGGTCGTCAAATCGATCTTAGCCCCCGGTGCCGACCCGCATACTTATCAGGTTACGCCCGCCGACGTTCAAATTGTGCTGGGCGCCGATCTCTGTCTGGAGAACGGCCTGCACCTGGAGGGCAAAAACTGGATGGCGACCCTGGCAAAAGATGCCGGTAAGCCGCTCGCCACCGTGACGGACGGGGTGAAACCTCTCGATCTGGAAGCGGAAGGCCAGAAGATCGTCGACCCCCATGCCTGGTTTTCGACGCGCAACGCGGCCGTCTACGTCAACAACATCGTCCGGGCCTTCATCGGGCTTTCGCCCGACAGAAAGGAAGAGTTCGAAGCCCGGGGCAAGCTCTATCTCCAGCAACTGCGGGTGCTCGACGCCTGGGTGCGCGAGCAGGTGGACAGGATTCCGCCGGAGCGCCGCATTCTTGTCACCACCCACGATGCCTTTAACTATTTCTGCCGCGAGTACCGGTTCAACCCCGGCAACAATTATCTGTCCGTCGCGCCGGTCGGCTGGTCCACGGGGGCGGAGGTAGGGGCGGGGATGACCCCGGAGCGAAGGCGGCGGGTAGTCCAGTCCATCCGCGAATCCGGGGCGCCTGCGATCTTTGTCGAGACCACCATCAACCCCAAGCAGATACGGGAGCTTGCCCAGGAGACCGGCGTGAAAATCGGCGGCGAGCTTTATTCCGACTCGATGGGACCGGCAGGCACCGCCGGGGAAACCTATATCGGCATGATGCGCGAGAACGTTCTGCTGATCGTCGGCGCCCTGCGCTAGGAGGCCGGTTCACAACCGGGCCTCAAGAAAAAAGGGAGGAACCATGCGTTTTCTCATTTCCATTGCCGTCTGGGTATGTTTTGTCGGCGGTCTGTTCCTCTATACCGGATGGCGGGATGCCAAAGTGGTGAGTGGCACCGAGGTGAAAACGGCGGCGGCCGCCCCGCGGGAGTATGCCATAGAAATTACCCCGACCTTCTCCCTCGAAGAAGATCCTTTCGCCCTGCGAACCGATTCGGGAAAGGAGGCGCCGCTCGAACTGCGGCTCAATGGCCGGCTGTTGCCGGTGCCGGTGGAGGACGTTCGCCGCGGCAGGCCGCTGAAAATCGAGGGGGTCGAAGGGGTGGTGGTCGGCAACAACGAGATCCACATCAAGGCGAGCCCGCCAACCGGCGAAAGCGAGCTTGACCACTGTGTCCGCCTTCGTCTCTTTGAAGAGGGTGTGGCGGTCGCCGATGCCACCGTCTGGGGCAGCCAGGGTGCACTGGTCTCGGGAACCCTGCCGTTTACCATAAGCGAAGAGGAGGCGGACCATGGCCACTGACAGTCCTTACGCCATCGAGGTCGAGCACCTCACCGTCAGCTATCATGCCCGGGCTGCCCTGCTCGATGTCAGCGTCCGGATCGAGCGGGATCAGCTGATCGGCGTGATCGGCCCGAACGGCGCTGGCAAATCGACCTTTATCAAGGCGATCCTGGGTTTTATCAAGCCCGATGTGGGTTCGGTCACCATCAATGGTCAGGATGTCCAGAAGGCCAAAGGCAAAGTTGCCTATGTGCCGCAGCGCGGCTCGGTGGATTGGGATTTTCCGGTGACCGTGCGGGAGGTGGCGCTGATGGGCCGCTACCAGCGTATTCCCTGGTACGCCTCGCCCTCCGCCGCCGACCGGGATGCGGCGAGGGACGCCCTGGCCATGGTGCGGATGGAGGAGTTCGCCGACCGTCAGATCGGCGAGTTGTCCGGCGGTCAGCAGCAGCGGGTTTTTCTGGCCCGGGCTCTGGCGCAGGGCAGCGACATCCTGCTGCTCGACGAACCCTTCGCCGGGGTCGATGCGGCGACCGAACGCGCCATCCTCGAGGTCCTCGAACGGGCCAAGAAGGCGGGCAAGACCCTGGTGGTGGTTCATCACGACCTGGTCACCGCCGCCGAGTACTTCGATAAACTCATCCTGATCAAGCAGCGGATGTACGCCTACGGCGAACCCCGGGCGGTCCTTCGAGAGGATCTGCTCAGCAAGGTCTACGAGGGGCGGCTGCGCATTTTCGGCACGGTGTTCAAGGAGAAAACGGCATGATCTATGAACTCTTTATCGCCCCGTTGACCGAGACCTATTTCCAGAAGGCCCTGCTCGGCGGTTCCATGGTCGCGGTGGTGGCAGGCGTGGTCGGCTGCCTGGTCGTGCTGCGCCGGATGGCCTTTCTCGGCGATGCCCTGTCGCACGCGATGATTGCCGGGGTGGCCGGCGGTTACCTGGTCATGAAGATGCTGTTCGGGTTCGAGGCCCATGCGCCGGGGATGCTGCTCGGTTCGCTCTTGGCGGCGGTGACCACCGTCGCCCTGATCAGCTTTGTCTCCCGTATTTCCCGGGTGAAGGAGGATGCCGCGATCGGCATCATGTACACCGGGATCTTCGCTCTGGGGGTGGTGGCGGTATCGATCTTTCGCCACTACATCCATATCGACCTCATGCACTTCATCATGGGCGACATCCTCGGTGTCGCCGACAGCGACCTGTGGGTCAGCGCTTTTGTTTCCGCTTTCGTGTTGACCGTGCTGATCCTCTTTTTCCGCCATTTCCAATTGACCACCTTCGATCCGATCATGGCCGCGTCTATCGGCCTGCCGGTGTTGCTGATCGACTATGTGCTCACCACCTGCGTCTCTTTAGTGGTGGTCAGTGCGGTCAGCATGGTCGGGGTGATCCTGGTGGTCGGCCTGCTTATCACCCCGGCTGCCACCGCCTATCTGCTCTGCGACCGGTTGGATAAGATGATGGCCCTGGCCGCACTCTTCGGCGTCACCTCGGTGGTTGGCGGACTCTATCTCTGCGTCTGGCTGGATTCCGCCGGCGGCGGGGCGATCATGCTGTTCTGCACCCTGCAGTTCCTGGCGGTTCTGGTCGTGGCGCCGAAGTACGGTCTGCTCGCCCGCTGGCTGCGTCTGCGCAACCAGGTACCGCAGCAGATCGTCGAGGACGTGTTGACCACTATTCTTCGGAACAACAAGCAGGCGTCGATGGAAACGATCAAACACTATGTCGAAGATGGCGTGGCGCTCAACCGGGCCATCAGGCAGATGATCCAGGACGGCCTGCTCCGTGATCGGCAGAACGTCTATGAACTGACCGGGAAAGGCGAACAGGAAGCTGCTAAGGTGCTGCGCGCCCACCGGCTATGGGAGGCCTACCTGAAGTCCATCGGCACCCCGCAGGAGCAACTGCATCCCACCGCCCACCGGCTCGAACACATCGGCGGCGGCACGGTCGAATACCTCGACGAGAAGCTGGGTCAGCCGGAGCAGGATCCGCATGGGCGGGATATTCCGAGGGAATAGGAACAGGAGGGGATATGGAGCTTCATGTTCCGCCAACATGGCACAAAGAATCAATAGAAAGAAAAATTGATTATATTGTTTTGGTTTACGGAAAAGCTGAGGGGTTCGTTTTTTGCCCAAGTAACTTAGAAAAACCATTTCGCGTTGGTGGTGACTATGGCGGTAACTTTCAAACGGACGCCGCGGGTGCAATATATCATTTCACAAACTATTTAAACCAAGCTTATGTTGATGAGGTGTCCTGGTTTATGGAATTTGTAAGAAAAGTACATTTAGGCGAGGATTTCTCACTCGACGATATTGAAATAGAAAAGCGATCACTGCATATCATCAGTGGTAGTTGGCCCTGGTAATAAGGGACGTCAAAAAGTTGCGTTCGTTCCTCGCTCCACTTCTGCCGCCCATGAGCGCGTCGTTACGCAAAAAGAGAGGATGTCCTTGAGGGGAAAAACTATCTTGCTTGCCGGTCTTGCGCTGCCTCTTGTAATATATGGACTATTGCAGTTATCCAACGCGAGGACGTTCCAGATATTTGGCCGAATAATTTCCAGCGTTCCAACCGACGATCGGGTGGTAGCCCTCACGTTCGATGATGGGCCATCGGCAGCCCACACCCAAGAAGTCTTGTCTATTCTGCGGGAGCACGAAGTAAAAGCCACCTTCTTCGTGATAGGCCAGGAAGCGGCAGGTAATCTTCAGGAAGCAAAGCGAATTGTGGCAGATGGGCATGAAATGGGTAACCATTCTTTTTCACACCCAAGACTTATCTTCAAAACACCAGGTTCGATAAGGGATGAGATCGAGCGAACTGACGCGGTCATTCGAAGTGCAGGATTTAAAGATGAGATTTTCTTTCGTCCACCGTATGGTAAAAAACTCTTCATCTTGCCATGGTATCTGGCGCGAACCGGTCGAACTACAATTACCTGGGAAGTAGAACCAGAGTCACATCCAGAGGTTGCCTCGGATGCGCAGAAAATAGCTGACCACGTTTTGGACCGCGTGAAACCCGGCTCGATTGTACTCCTTCATGTGATGTACAAAAACCGGGAAGAATCCAGAAAGGCCTTGCCGATAATCATCGACCGCCTTCGGGAACAGGGATATAAATTTTTGTCAGTATCGGAACTGCTACGTCGCGCGAAGGCGTAACAGGTCGCAAGAAAAATTATTTACATTGGTATATCAATTATATGCCTGAGCGCGACCTCACTATTGTCGGAGATTTTCTACGGTATACCGGCATGCTGTTTGTGCTTTTTTGCGCCATAGGCGCAATATACGGCCTATTCGCAGGATTCTCTCTTATGGCGCTGTTGGTCAACCCCTTGATTTACAGTGTTGGCATCAGTCTCATTGTCATAGTCATTTCCTATGATATCAACACCATCCTTGGTCTTGTCGGGCTTGGCAAGGAACCACATTTGAGCGCACATATCAAATACAGCAAGGAAATTCAGGAAATCGGCATGCTCATGAGCACGGCCAACTATGATTCCGCCCTCAAAAAGGTCGATATCCTGCTGCGCAAAGAACCCGCGTTTGCCATGGCCCACAATTTGCGCGGGGAAATATTGTTACAAGGATTTCAAAGGAACCGGCAGGCGCGTGATTGTTTTGATAGGGCAATCAAACTGTCCAAACCAGAAGATGAAGAGTATCGATTGGCAACGTCTTTGAAGGCTTCTACCTACTAATTTCCCCAGCCAAATTCATCCTTCTCTAGGTTTTCAACCTAGTCCCGATCAGCTTTTTCTCCAGCAAGAAATCGGCTCTATGCCGATTGTTCCCCTCGACCGCTTCCACTACTATACAGTCAGAAATTTTGCCGCGTGGAGCGCCGGACTTTTTCCTGCCATCACGCGGTCCCTCTACACCACTTTTTGGAGTTCGAGAATCGATGTTCAGGCCCGAAGTCAATCGCGATATACTCAGTCCGGTTTCTTTTCTCAGTCGCAGCGCCGAGATTTATCCGGACAAGATTGCGGTGGTCTATGGCGATCTGCGCTTCACCTACCGGGAGTTTCAGGCGAGGATCCAGCGTCTGGCGGGTGCCCTGCTGGCCAGGGGGTTAGGCCAAGGCGACAAGGTGGTTTACATCTGTCCCAACACGCCGGCCCTGCTCGAGGCGCACTTTGCCGTGCCGATGATCGGTGCGGTGCTGGTTTGTGTCAATACCCAGCTTTCCGCGTCGGAATATCAGTACATTATCGATCATTCCGATGCCAAAGCCGTTTTTGTCGATAATGAATTTGCCGGCCAGGTACAGCCGATTGCCGCGGACTTGCCCAAGGTCTCGCTCTTTGTCAATATCTGCGAGTATACCAGCGGACCTCTCCTGAAGGGGCCGGAGTACGAGTCGTTTCTGGCGGGAGGGCAGGCGGCACCGCCCGAGCCGCCTGCGACCATCGACGAAAACAGCCTGATTGCCATCAACTACACCTCGGGCACCACCGGCCGGCCGAAAGGGGTGATGTACAGCCATCGGGCCACCTGCCTGCAGACCCTGGGCGAGATCATCGAAGCCGGGCTGCGGCCGGATTCCGTCTACCTCTGGACCCTGCCGATGTTTCATTGCAACGGCTGGAGTTTTCCCTGGGCGGTGACGGCAGTGGGAGCGACGCATGTCTGTCTGCGGCGCTGCCTGCCGAAGGAAATCTTTCGCCTGATCGAAAAGGAAAGCGTGTCGCATTTCTGCGCCTCGCCCAACGTGCTCCTGACCATGATCTGTTTCCCCGAGGCTGCCGCGGTGAAGCTGCGCCGTCCCCTGCAGGTGCTCACCGCGGGAGCCTCCCCATCGCCAGCGATCATTCAGGGGATGGAGGATATCGGTATCGATATCACTCACGTTTATGGGCTCACCGAACTGCACGGGCCGCACACCATCTGCGCCTGGCAGGTTTCCTGGGTCGATCTCGATCCGGAGACTGTCGCCAGGATGAAGGCGCGGCAGGGGGTAGCATCGATCACCGGCCTGCATATGGCGGTCGTCGACCGGGAGACCATGCGGCCGGTGCCTCATGACGGTCAGACGGTGGGCGAGGTGGTGATGCGCGGGCACAATGTCATGCTCGGGTACTACAAAGATCCGGAGGCTACCGAACAGGCCTTCCGGGGCGGCTGGTTCCACAGCGGCGATCTCGGCGTGGTCCATCCCGACGGTTATCTGCAGATAACCGACCGGGCAAGCGACGTCATCGTAAGAGGGGGGGATATGATCTCCTCGATGGAAATCGAGGAGATTATTTATCAGCACCCGGATGTCCTGGAGGTAGCCGTGGTCTCGACTCCGGATCCGGTATGGGGCGAAGCGCCCAAGGCCTTTGTGGTGCCCAAGCGGGGCCGGACGCCGACGGAAGAGGAGATCATCGAATTCTGCCGCAGCCGCCATGCCCGGAGCAAGGCCCCGCAGACCGTGGAGTTCGGCCAGCTGCCGAAGACGGCGACCGGCAAGACAATGAAAGCCAAACTGCGCAGCCGGGAATGGCTTGGCCTGGAACGTAAGGTGAGCTGACCTGAAAAAGGGTGCAGGATAGAGTTGGGCAGGACAACCGGCAGGATCAACTATTAAGGCAGGAACAGATAGGCGGAAAACCTTTTGCAGCAAGGAGCGCGACGAATGAAAAAAGTTGTCATTGTCAGTGGATGCAGGACGGCGGTTGGGGCATTTGGCGGAGGTTTGAAGGATGTGCCGGTAGTTGATCTTGGTGCCACGGTGCTGCGCGAGACCCTGCGCAAGATCGGTCTCAGGCCGGTGCGCGGGGCCGATTTTCCGGCAACGGTCCCCGACAGGCTGGCTTGCCAGGCCGAACTCGAACTGGAGAAAAAATACGGGCAATGGCCGGAGGAGGCCAGGGCGATCGTTATCGACGAGGTGATCATGGGCAACGTCCTCCAGGCCGGGCAGGGGCAGAATTCGGCGCGCCAGGCGATGATTCGGGCCGGCATCTGCAAGGAGACGCCCGCCTTCACCCTCAACAAGGTCTGCGGCTCCGGTCTCAAGGCCATTGCCCTTGCCGCCCAATCGATCATGACCGGGCAGGCGGAGGTGGTACTCGCCGGCGGTCAGGAGAACATGAGCCAGGTGCCGATGGCCCTGCTCAAGGGCCGCTGGGGCTACCGCATGGAGGTGAGCGGGGTCGGCGAGATCCACGACCTGATGGTCTATGACGCTCTCTACGAGATTTTCTACGGCTATCATATGGGGGTGACGGCCGAGAATATTGCGAAGATGTACAATATCAGTCGGGAGGATCAGGATAAGCTGGCCCTGATGAGCCACGGCCGGGCCATGGCGGCCATGGAGAAAGGATATTTCGCCCAGGAGATCGTGCCGGTAAAGGTCGCTTCCCGCCGCGAAGAAATCATCGTCGACCGCGACGAACGGCCGATGGCCACCACCATGGAAAAGCTCGGCAAACTCCGGCCGGTGTTCGCCAAAGACGGCACGGTAACAGCTGGTAACGCCTCCGGCATCAACGACGGCGCGGCGGCCGTGCTGCTGATGAGCGAGGAGAAGGCGAGGGCGCTCGACCTGCAACCGCTCCTTACCATCGAAAGTTTTGCTTCGGGCGGCCTCGACCCCGCCTATATGGGCCTGGGACCGGTGCCGGCGATAAAGCGGGCGCTCACCCAGGCCAAGATGCAGATCGGCGATATCGAACTCATCGAACTGAACGAAGCCTTTGCCTCGCAGGCCATCGGCTGTATGCTGGAGCTGGGCATCGATATCGACAAGCCGAATCGACAGGGCAGCGCCATCGCCATGGGCCATCCGGTCGGCTGCACCGGCGCCCGCCAGATGGTCGCCGCCATCAGCCAGATGCGGCGGGGCAACTTCGCTACCGGCCTGATCAGCATGTGCATCGGCGGCGGCATGGGCATGGCCATGGTGGTCAGCAACAACGGTAAATAAGGGGGAGACAATGGCAACAGTAACAACCTTCGGGGTTATCGGCGCGGGCCAGATGGGCGCGGGCATCGCCCAGGTGGCGGCGGCAAGCGGCATCCAGGTCATCTTGCAGGATATTTCTCAAGAATTCGTCGACCGGGGGATGGCGACCATCGCCAGGAACCTGCAGCGCGGCGTCGACAAAGGCAAGATGGCGGAGGAGGAGAAACAGGCGATCCTCGCCCGGGTTAAACCGGTCACCGAGATCTCCGCCATGCGGGATGCCGATTTCGTGGTCGAGGCCGCCTCCGAGAACGAGGAGATCAAATTCAAGATCTTCGCCCAGCTGGATGAACTCTGCCCGCCGCATGCAATCCTCTCGTCCAACACCTCGTCCATCCCCATCGGCCGGATCGCCGCCCGCACCAGGCGGCCGGAAAAGGTGATCGGCATGCATTTCATGAATCCGGTGCCGGTGATGAAGCTGGTCGAGGTGATCCGTGCTTTACCTACCTCCGAGGAGACCTTTCGGACCACGGTTGCGCTGGCCGAGAAGATGGGCAAGACGCCTGCGGTGGCCAGCGACTTTCCCGGATTCATCGCCAACCGAATCCTTCTGCCGATGATCAACGAAGCGATCTTCTGTCTTTACCAGGGAGTGGGCGACAAGGAGTCCATCGACACCGTGATGCAGCTCGGCATGAACCATCCCATGGGGCCGCTGGCCCTGGCCGACCTTATCGGTCTCGACACCTGTCTCGCTATTCTCGAAACCCTGCACCGGGGGCTCGGCGACCCGAAATACCGGCCCTGCCCACTGCTCCGCCAGTACGTCGAGTCGGGCTGGCTGGGCCGCAAGACCGGCCGGGGTTTTTACAGCTACTGAAATTTTCGTGGGGTCAAATCTTTAATCTTGACATTTTTTCGCAATCATCGATTTTTCAAGAAAATTAAGCAAAATGTCAATATTAAAGATTTGACCCCATAACCGCACCATAACCGCAACTCCAACCGACGAGGAAACCATGAGTGATTCGGCGATTCAGGATCTGTATCCGGAAGAATACGCTCACTGC
>Ga0154407_1042_pt1 | contig 15058 bp, 11 predicted proteins | sample RifGroB2_FD_115911 | JGI IMG/M metagenome (GOLD analysis project Ga0154407, IMG submission 115911) | Desulfobacterales bacterium GWB2_56_26
CGGCCACCTCCGCCTCGCCCTTCTGCCGGAGAAAACGCTTTTCGATAAACAGAGCGATCTCTCTGGCCTCGTCCAGGCGAAAGACATAGTCGGCGACAACGCCGGGAAGATCGGTGGCCACAGCGATTACCCCGGACACCTCGTCGCGTAGCCGCTGGTCAAGATCCTTGAACACCTCGATCTTGGCCACCTGCCGGGCGGTCTTGAAACCCTCGCCGACGATGATATCGACATCGGGAAAATACCGGTGGGCCAGGGTCCTAAGGGACAGTCCGCGGTTTTTGGTCTGGAGGACCATCTGATCCGGGGCGACGATCATGACGCTGTCCGCCCCGGCATGCCTGTGTTTATAGGTGTCGGTTCCGGGAGTATCGAACTCGATGCCGGCATCGCTGCTCGATTTAATCACCCCGACCCGGTACCCGAGCTTTTTCAGCTCGGCCACGACCTGGGTGGCAAGGGTGGTTTTGCCGCTGTCATGCCAGCCGATAAACGAGATAATTGACGACATACAAGCCCCGTGTGTGCTTAATCTTGCTGAATTTCAAATATCATAACTCAAGTTTTATGAAGGTAGCACACCCGTTACCGGTTGCACAGAGTTTTTCTATGGTAGTAACGCGGGCAGAGTGCCTGCAACATGTGGAAGGACGAAAAGTGGGAGGGCGAAAAAATTTTCGCCTCTACGAGTGCACTGTCGCGCATCGGTCGCAATCTATGAGCAAACCGTCAAGGCATGGCGGCAAGCTTGGCCACCACCTCCTCCAGCGGCGGCCGGACGTTGATGTCCGATACGACAATGTCCCGAATGACGCCTTCGGTATCGATAAAGAAGAGGGCCCGTTCGGCGGTGCCATCCGATCTCAGCACGCCGTAAGCGTCCGCCACCCGGCCGTGCGGCCAGAAGTCGGAAAGGACATCGAACCAAAGGCTGCCCATCTGCCGCACCCAGGCGTGCAGGGTGGGGATGTTGTCCACCGTGATGCCGAGGAGGATGGCGTTATGCTCCTCGAAATACTTTCTGCTGATATTGTAGCCGGGCCACTGATCAGAACAGACCGGGGTCCAGGCGGCCGGGACAAAGGACAACACCACCTTCTTTTTCCCGCGATACTGGCTGAGGGTGACTTCCCGGCCGGCGACAGACGGCAGGGAAAAATCAGGAGCCGGCTCTCCGACGGCTACGTTCAGGCTGCTGTCCACCGGTTTCAGGTGTCCCGGATTGTAGATGGAGTCGTGCAAGGTATCGTTTGCCGCAAGACCATTGCCGACGACCACGGCTAGGTCGAGAAAAATGCCGATTACGGCCAAAAAAATCTTCTGTCTCATAGTTTCTGTTCCAACCTCTTCATTACTGGGGTCCGCCCTTGTCGATCAATTCGTGCAGAAACGTTGCGGAGCTGGCAAACCCGCCGTTCTGGCGCAGGACAATAACCGGCCTTTCGCCGTCTTTCAGCCGGCAGCCGATAAAGGTTGGAGTACCTTCTCCGGCCAGGGCCCTGAACATCGTCTTATCCTCATCGGCAAAAAGCGGAAATGCTATCTCATAGGTATCGCGAAAATGGTCCACTTCGAATTGGGAGTTGGCAACCCCCAATCCGATGATCTTGACCACAGGTCCGTTTTTGGAAATTTCCCGCATCTTGGCAAACAGCTCGTTGACTGCCGGGGCCTCTTTCTGGCAGTAAGGACAATACATGCTGAACAGTTCGATGACCAGGATATCGGCGTCGATGTCCCGTATCGAGAAGTCGGTTCCGGTCTTGCCGGTCAGCCCGAGATACTCTTTATGGCGCGGATTTTCCGGAACCTCCAGGACAAGTTCCGGCAGAGGCATAGGCATGGCCGCCTTTTCGGCAGCGGGGACAAAAAAAGGCAGGAAAAGCGATACAACAAGAACGAGGTACAGGACTATATACTTCATCTGCTCTCCGAGGGGGTGATTACTTATCGTGACGTTGCGGCAGATTCCGGCTGATCCTTGGACCATAAGTCGTTTCGCTGTATATACACGGATTTTTCGAAAGAGACGGCCCCAACTTCCCAAAAAAAAGAGCGGGAGATCTTCACGATCGCCCGCTCCTGTCAACCCTTGCCTGCCGGTTTACAATCTGATGCTCTTCCAGCCCCTATTCGGCACTGACTCCGTGCTCGTGAACCCGTTGCAGGTACACATCGGCAACCGCCTCGCCGTTTTCGCCAAACAGTGCCGCTGACAGGGTCTGCTTTGGCATCAGGGCATGCACGAGTCCGATATCGATTCTGCGCCGGACCTCCCTTCGTTCAGAGCCACTAGTCCGCAAGTCGTTTCGGGACTCATGAGCAGTCCGGCAGCCGGCGGAACAGGAGCCCACCCTTCTGCCCCTGACGGTACGGCCATACTCCTGCGCGGCAGCAGCCCTGGTGACCGTCCTTGCCGTCATAGCCACCCCGGTGAGAGAAGCAGTTGCGGCAAACAGGCCGGCAAAGGCTCGTTTAGCCTCGCCCGGCTGGGATGTGGTCCGGTCTATGGCCAGACCTGAATCTCCGCCAAAACAAACCCTGATCGTCTCTCCCGTCACGTACTCTTCTCCTTTACCGTTCGTCAACCAGTTCCATTTCCAGATCGAGATAGCTGCGCAGCAGTCGGCCGCAGTGCATGTAGAAATCGGCATGGGCATTGACCTTGAGCACTGCGGTCAGATTTTCTGCCAGGGGCACGAGAAACTCGGTCACCAGCCTGGCGGTCAGCTCCCTAGCCTGCGGCTCGTCTTCGTCTTTTTCAGCTTCGACCAGCGCCGCCAGGATATCGAGCAAAACAACCAGGCTGTCAGCCGGCGCTGTCGCTAAAGGGTCGCGGGCAAGACCCGCTTCGGCCATGATTTCGCGAATACCCGCAAGCACTTCGCCGTCATTGCGGTCGTGTCGGTAAAAAGAGACGGTTGTTGCCACCCGTCGCCCGGCAGAGGGATTGGCAAAGACGAGGCAATACTCGTGCTGCAGTTCCCGCAGGCTCTTTCCCCAGAGAAGGTCGGCGATCGTGCCTGCGCCCCTGTCGAAAGCGGGACTGACCTGCGCCCTCGTAAGAGCGGCAAAGATGCCCCGCCAGCGGGCCAGCTTCTCCGCATCGGGCTCTTCGCCGAAAAATGATTTGAAGAGATCGAGAAGACGCAGACGCACCCGGCAAAGATCTCTGTCTTGTATGACCGTCGTCATTTGCGCACCTCGAGGACTTTTATAGATGAGCCGGGGCCGATAGCCGCCGGTTTCCGGCTGCACACAGGTGCCGGATGGTGAACTCGGTGAAGCGTTGGTGACAGGGGGAATCCGCTTTCCGGTTTACTGAGGAGAAGCCCCCGACAATAACAATGATCTTTCCCTGATCAGGGGAAAAACCGGAGCCGGGGTGGAGGTTGCCTCAGCTTTCAGGAACTCGGCTGCAAACGAGTTTTCCTGAACAAGCAGACACGTGAAAAACTGTTACTTCGATGAACCTTGAAACGACTTTTACACATTTTTAAATGGGTTCACCCCTGCCACCAACATTTTTCAACCGACCAAGCCCGGAGACCGGGCAGTCTTCCAGCTGTTAAACGATGGATAAGACTTCTGTAATCCTTGGTCAGTATAAGAAAGTCTTAGGCGAAAGGGAATCAGCCAAACCCCTTTTGTTGTGTAGGAAAATGACAACAGCAGGCGTAGGGAGTCACCCTACATCGCCAGGGTCGGCAGGATCGAAGAATTCCTGCTCGGTCCAGAGCACGGCGCGGCGAATGAGTTCCGCCGCCGTCTTGATGCCGAGCTTCTGCTTCACCCGGTCGCGGTAGGTGCCGATGGTCTTGACGCCGAGTTTCATCCGGTCGGCGATCTCCCGGGTCGACAGCCCCGCCCCGATCAACCGGAAAACCTCCAGCTCGCGGTCGGTGAGCAGATCGGTGGTGGGGGCGTTCGAAACCTCCGGTTTCAGATGGAACCGGTCGAGCAGCCGTTCCATGATGTTGGCGCTGACATGGATCTTGCCGGCCAGGATGCAGCGCAGGGCAAACATCACCTTCTCGCTCGCCTCCTTTTTCATAATGTAGCCCCTGGCACCGGCCCGGATGGCGCGCTCGGCCCAGACCTGTTCATCATGCATGGAGAGCACCAGGATGGCCGGCGAATTCTTGTTGCCGGCCAATTCTTTCACCAGGTCGAGGCCATTGTCCCCGGCCAGCGTAATATCGACGATGGCCAGATCCGGCGTATGTTCCAGAATCAGCTTTCTCGCGCTGGCGATGTCCTCGGCCAGACCGCAGACGGTGAAATCATCTTCCTGGTTGAGCAGTTCCGCCATACCCATTCGAAAAATGGGATGATCGTCAACTATTATAACCCGTGCTTTCACTCAATTCCCTCCCCTCTGACCGAGATGATCGTTCCGCCTTCCTTAGCCGACTTGAACGAAAGTGTCGCGCCGATCGCCTTGGCCCGATACTGCATGGTATGAAAGCCCATGCCCTTGGCCGCCGGCGTACCGTCAAAACCGATGCCGTCGTCGACGATCTTCACCGAAAAACCGCTGTCGTCGACCTGCACATAGACCCCGATATTTTTGGGTTTGCCGTGGCGGGCCGCATTGAACACCGCCTCCCGGATAATGTAGTGGAGGTTGGTGGCGGTGTTGGTGCCGAGCAGCTTTTCACCGCCCTCCCAGTACAGGTCAAAATTGACCTTGAAGGCCTTTTCCACCTCGACCACCAGCTCCTCGATGGCCGCTTCCAGGCCGTACTCGATGACATGGACCGGATACAACCCCTGGGACAGACGGCGGGTCTTCTCGATCGCATCCCGGATCAGGTTGCGAATCGTACCCAGCTGTTCCGCCCGTTCCGGGAGCTCGTCCCGCAGCTTCTGCTGGAGCGCCTTGCTCAAAAGCTCAACCCCGGTCAGATGGGAGCCGAGATCGTCGTGCAAGTCGCGGCCGATATTGCTCCGCTCCTCCTCGCTCACGGCAATGATCTGCCGCTCCAGCCGGGCGAGTTCGTCTTCGGCATTTTTCTTTAAGACATGCAGCCACATCCCCTCCAGGACCATGGTCGTCTGGCGGATATCGGAATTGTCATATTTCTCGTGGTTGTTGCAGACTCCGGCCACCACCACCACCTTGCCGTCGTTGTAGATCGGCACATCGAGATGCCTTTGCACCGCATTGCGGTAGGGAAAGATGTCATCCCCGGTTGCGGCGGTGCAGTCATTGACGATGATTGCCCTCTTCCGCACGACCGCCTGGCCGGGAAGCCCTCCCCGGGCGATCGGCCGGAGCCCTTCCAGCTCTCCTTCAGGCAGGCTCTTGTTCCGTTCATCGAAAATAATGGAGGAACAGATGGTGAGATGAGATTGGGAGCCATCGACCAGGACCAGATACCCTTCCTTACTTCTGGTGATCTGGACAATCCGCCTGAGGATGAAGTCGTACTTCTCCTGCAGCGAGTATTTCTCCATCATGCCGAGGCGCAGCAGGGTGTCGAGCCGCAGTTCGTCGCGGTGCAGGAGGATCTCGTTCTTGATGCGGTCCTCGACCATCCTGTTGGCCAGCCGGCCAAGGTCCTCGAACTCGCGGAACACCAGGCTTTCATTCTCAATTTTGACGTTGGAATCGGCGGCCTCGCGGAAGAAATTGGTGAACATATTGATTCCCTGCTTGATTTTCAAGGAATAGAGAAAGGTCGAGAGAAGCAGGAAGGCCACGGCAATAGCAAAGAGCACAATGAAGGCGAAGACGTTCCGGAAGTTGATCCGCTGGTAGGTCTCCGTCTCCGCGGCAATGGTCTGCTCCATGGCGTCCATGAACAGCGTGGTGCCCAGCACCCAGCCCCAGTCATGGTAGGCCTGGACAAACCCTAGTTTCTGATGGGTCTCGCCGGTCGACGATCGCTGCACGGAATAGTGGACGAAACCTGCCTGATCTCCGGTCGTCGCGGTTTCCAGGAATGCCTCGCCGAACTTTACCCCGTTATTGTCTACCAGATCCTTGACCGAACGGCCGATGAGCCGTTCATCCCGGTTGCTGAGGATGGTGCCGTCGGAGCGGAAGCAGAAAACATCCCCGTCCTTGCCGAACTGGATATTGCGTATCCGGGTCAACACCTCGCGCTGCAGGCTCTCTTCCAGGTCTTCGTGGTAGATGCCGGCTCCGATGAACCAGTCGAGCGGCGCGAAATACTTGACGAAAGCGATCTTGGGGAAACTCCCGGTAAAGCCTGGCTTGATGAGATTATAGCGGTAGAGGCCCGCTTCCTTGTCGCGAATGATCGAGACGATATCGCCCACCACATCCTGGCCGGTAATCTCCTGAAAATCCACCGCCGACTTGCCCTCGTAATAGGGCTCGTCGGCAAAAAGATCGATAACGCCGCTCGTCACCTGGCCGATAAAGTAATAGCCCCGGCCGTTATTCCAGCGCATCGGCCGCAGCAGTTCGATGATCTTCCAGCGCAGTTCCTCAAGTGTTTTTTCGTCCTTGAACAGCCGGTAGTTATGGGAGGCGATGGTGTAGGCGGCCTGCACCCGTTCGCGGATATCCATCTCGACCTGCAGCTCCGTCTGCTGCCGCCGGTACTTGATGAGTTCGACCACATTGGCAACTTCCTCCTGCAGCCGCACCTCATACTGATGACGATAGTTGTCCTTGATATTGGCGATACTCTCCTGATACGCCTGATATTCATTGATGGCCCAGAAGATGCCGATGAATACGGCCAGCGAGGTGATCACCACCAGCGAGGCGTAAAAGGGCGCAGAGGAAAGGGTGATTTTTCGAAAGAGGTTCACGGCATCACTCCGGCTGGTTCGCCATCTCAGTTATCATCCCGAACCTTGCGGACAATGGGAAAAATCTCGGTGAGATAGATGGCGTCCATGCCCTGATGATCCTGGGGACCGAACTCAAGACTCAGTCCGCCGAGATCGAACTTGCCGACCTCCTCCATGGTCCTGATGAACGACTCACGGGTGAGCTCGCCTTTCACCGCTCGGGCGATCTCGGTAAAAAGCCGGCCGGCGATGAACCCTTCGAGGGAGGTAAAACTGATCTGGGCGTCATGCTGGTACTTGGCCATCGCCGTATGATACTCGCTGATCAGGGTAAGGTCCGAATCCTGCGGCAGGGGAACCACCTGCGACACCACGACTCCGCTACCGTAGCTGCCGAGGGCTTCCCGAAGGCTTTCCGTGCCGACAAAGGAGATGTTGCAGTAGACAATATCCTTGCCGACCTTGTTCTTGCTCAGCTTAATGAATTCGGCACAGGCGGTGTAGGCGCCGACTAGTACCACCGCCTCCGGCTCCGCCTTGTAGATGTCGCGCATCGCTCCCATGACGGCCACCGTGTTGCGCTCGTAGCTGCCCTTCGAGACCAGTTGCCGGCCGCGCTTGGCGAGCGCCCGCTCAATGCCCTCAAGACCGGCAAAGCCATAGCTGTCGTTCTGATAGAAACAGGCAACCCTGGTGAACTTTTTTTTGTCGATAAGGTACGAGGCCAGCTTTTCCATCTCCTGAAAATAACTGGCCCGAATGTTGATGACATAGGGCTGGAATGGGGTCCGCAGAAATTCCGCGCCGGTGAAGGGACCGAAGAAGGGAATCCTCGATTCGTTGACGATGGGAACTACAGCCATCGAGGTCGGCGTACCAACGGCGCCGATCAGGGCGAAGACCTGGTCGTCGGTAATGAGTTCCTTGGTGTTGCGGACCGCCTCGTCAGGTTCGTAGCCGTCATCCCGGCTGAGCAACTTGATCTCCCGGCCGTGGATGCCTCCGTTGTCGTTGACCTGCGAAAAGGCCGCAACAAGCCCCGCCCGCATTTCCCGTCCCAAATTCTGCGCAGGGCCGCTGAGAGCGCAGGACTGCCCGAGAACGAGCGGACTGGTATCGGCCTGTGCCGGTCCCGCGGCCGGCAGAAACGGACAGGATACGAAAACGACAAGAACAAGAAAAAACCTGATCATAGATGTCCAACTGCCGGACAATGGAAAGAAGTTGACAAGAGTAGGTTCTGCGCGTACCTCTCTTAATATCGCAAACCGGCCGCAAACACCATATCTTTTTACACCTCCTCATTCGGAGAAGTCAGTCAAACAGTAGAGAAAAACGAGAATGAACATGCCACAACCCATGAGCACCCGGCTCACCCTATGCCAGTCCACTACCGTCATGACCCCGGAGGGGGTAAGCGAGCAGGAAGAACATCTGGCGATCGAGACGCCCTACAGTATAGCCTTGAACGATGAAACCATCGGCTCCTCGATGGTCCTGCCGATCGGCCTGGAAGAGTTCGGGGCCGGCTTCCTGTTCGGCCAGGGCTATATCAAGCGGCCGGAAGAGATTAAGGAGATCCTGGTCTGCCCGGAGGGCCGCATTGCGGTATACGCCGATGTCGAAATGACCGCCCCCAAGGAAGTAATCATCACCTCGGGCTGCGGCGGCACCGGCAAGATCTCCAGGGAGATGCTGGAGGGGGCCTTCGAGCCGCTGCAGGAATACACCATCTCCTTTCCGGAGATCGGTGCCTTCATCCGCCAGTCCCTGCAGCATTCGCCGCTCGGCCCGCAGACCCACTGCGTCCACGGCTGCGGCTTATGGCAGGACGGCAAACTGCAGGTTTTTTTCGAAGATGTCGGCCGCCACAACGCCGTCGACAAGGTGCTGGGCGCGATCCTCTTGGGGCGGGCTACGCCGAAAGCAGCGATCTATACCACCGGTCGGCTCACGTCCGATATGGTGTTGAAGTGCGCCCGGATCGGCATTCCCATCATCATGTCGCGGACCGCCCCCTCCTCTTTAGGGCTCGCCATCGCCAGGCGGGCCGGCGCGACGCTCATCGCCTATGCCCGGCCGGACCGGCTGAATGTGTTCAATGCGCCGGAACGGATCAGACGGTGAAAGCAATAATTCGTAGAGGCGAATCTTGTATTTGTCCGAGGTGCTCTTGCCCTGCCAAGGGCGATCATAAGGATCGCCCCCATCCTCGGGCGAAAGATTTTTCGTCCCTACATCTGCACCTGCCGCCTCATTTTTTTCTCCCTTCCATCCCAAGCTCGATGAGGCGCTCGAGGAACTGCGGGAAGGGCAGGCCGTGGGCGGCTGCGGCCTGAGGCATGAGACTGGTTGCGGTCATGCCGGGAATGGTATTGGTTTCCAGGAGATGCATGGAGCCGTCGGCGGCGAGGATCATGTCGGTGCGGGAGTAGCCCTTGAGCCGCAAGGCCCGGTGGGCCGCCACGCCGTACTGCTGGGCCAGCGCCGTCTGTTCCGCGCTGATCCTGGCCGGACAGATCTCTTCGGTAGCCCCCGGTTTATATTTCGCATCGTAGTCGAAGAAATCGAAGCCTTCGCCGGGAACGATCTCGATCACCGGCAGGGCTTCGACGTCCCGGTTGCCGAGGACACCTACCGTCAGTTCGCGACCCTTGATATACTTCTCCACCATTACATGACTGTCGTGGCTGAGAGCCCGCTCGATTCCGGCCAGCAGATCCGGTTTGGTCCGGGCCAGGGTGAGACCGAGGCTCGAGCCTTCATGAACCGGCTTGATGACGACGGGCAACCCGAACCGGGCAACCAGCTGGTTGCCGTCCACCTGATCGCTGCCGCTGATTATCAGCCAATCGGCAATCGGCAGGCCGTTCAGCCGATAGAGTTCCTTGGCCAGATGTTTATCCATGGCAATGGCGCTGCCGAGCACTCCCGAACCCTGGTAGGGGACGCCAAGCAGTTCGAGAAAGCCCTGCATCGTGCCGTCCTCGCCAAAGCGGCCGTGGAGCAGGATGAAGGCGAAATCGATTTCCGGCGCATCGGTCGCCAGACGGGCCAGGTCGGTGGCCGGATCGTACCGCCGCACCAGAAATTTCTGCGGATCGAGCGCCTTTTCGACCCCGGCCGCGCCGTTGAGTGAAACCTGACGTTCGCCCGAGGTACCCCCGGCCACTAAAGCAATATGCAGTTTGTCTTCCAGCATTTTATTCCCCCATGTTGTACGAATCGATTGAAAAAAACCGGCCCCGCCGGAGCCATACGTCAGTGTACCACAGCGGCAGGCGGCCTGCACGAAAAGCGCCTAAGAATTCTGCCGGCTCGGTCCCAGAAAAATCCATTGACAAATGTTCCAAAGCTTTAGTATATAAACGAGATTGTTGTCCTGAAACAGGTGCCATTCTGTAAAAAGATCCCAATTACCTGATCTTTTATACAATTCTGAATAATTCGTTAATTAAACGGAGCCGCAAATGATAGAAGTCGAAGTCCGAGGAGATCTTGAGTACGCAATCCGCCAGCTGAAAAAGAAGCTGCAGATAGACGGCATTAAAAGAGAGCTGAAACGTCGTGAGTACTACGAGAAACCGAGCGTGAAGAAGCGCCGGAAGCAGGCGGAAGCCCGCAGAAAACTTCGCAAGTTCAACCGGATAAAAAAATCGATGTAACAAAGCGGCCACTCTCTGAGAGCCGGGTGCACCAGGCTCTCAGAAAAATTCGCCGGTCATCGGATCCTTACCGAGGCACCATCGATACCCCGTCCCTTCCAGAGCATTTCTCCGCAGCCTTCGAGCTGTACCTTCGCTATCTCATCTCCGAAAAGAGACTGGCTGAAAACACCATCGCGGCCTATTCCGCCGACGTCGGCTTGTTTCTGGCCTTCTGCACCTCCGGCAAAAAAATGCGTCCTGAGGACGTCGACCTGGCGACCATCCATGGTTTTCTCCGGCAGCATGGCGCGGTCGACAACGTCTCCCGTCGCACCAATGCCCGGCGCATCTCATCGCTGAAATCATTTTTCGACTTTCTGGTCCGGGAAAACCTGGTCGACCATAATCCCTTTGCCATGGTCGACCTGCCGAAAAGCGGCAGGCTCCTGCCCAAGGCCCTGAGCGAAAAGGAGGTGCGCAGCCTGCTGGCGCCGCCCGTAGCCGCAACCCCCATTGCCGTTCGCGACCATGCCATGCTCTACCTGCTCTATGCCACGGGGCTCCGGGTGTCCGAACTCGTCCGGCTGCCTCTTGCCGCCTGCAATCTTACCGCCGGCTTTGTCCGGGTGATCGGCAAAGGCAACAAGGAACGGCTGGTCCCCTTCGGCGAACAGGCACGACTGCGGATCGAGCATTACCTGAAATCGGCTCGCCCTCTGATCCTGCAAAGCAAGCGGAGCAACTTTCTCTTTGTCACCCGGCGCGGCACCTGCATGACCCGGCTGCGGTTCTGGCAGATTATCCGGAAGAATGCGCTCACGGCCGGCATCACCAAGGATATCTCCCCCCACATGATCCGCCATTCGTTCGCCACCCATCTCCTCAGCCACGGCGCCGATCTCCGCGCGGTGCAGATGATGCTCGGCCATGCCGACATCGCCACCACCCAGATCTACACCCATATCGACCACGCCAGGCTGAAGAGTATCCATAAAAAGTTCCATCCCCGGGGATAGCCCGGATTTCTCATGAACATTGTGTCGATTTCTGGAAGTTGGCTGATATTTCAGCAGGAAACGCTCATTTTTCTTTCACTGGAAATCATACACAATGTTCACCGAAGGCCAGCCGATCTCACCGCGTCTGCAGCGTTGCGAAAGCTTGGTGTATAGGACCACTATGGCACCAAGCTTTGCGCCTCGCATCCACGGCAACCTCGGCTGGTGATAAATCCGGGATAACCCGGATTTCTCTCTTCGGGCAGTAGCAATATTTAGCAAGACAGCATACAATGCCTTTATATTCCTTGAGTTAACCACGAACACCCAAGAACGGACAGCCATGCGTCTCATCACCACCCACCATAACGCCGATTTCGATGGCCTCGCAGCCCTCATCGCCGCCCAGAAAATTTATCCGGACGCAGTCATGGCCTTTGCCGGGTCGCAGGAGCGGAATGTGCGCGAATTCATTTCACAAAGCCTGCTGTACAGTTACGACTTCAGAAAGCTGAAAGACATCGATATCAAAAAGATCGACACCCTCATCCTGGTCGATACCCGCTCGTCCGAACGGATCGGTCAGCTGGCCGAATGCCTGCACAACCCCGGTCTCAAGATCCATATCTACGATCACCATCCCCAGAACCGCGGAGACCTTTCCGGCGAGGTCGAAGTGGTCGAGGACGTCGGTTCGACCACCACCATCCTCATGAATATCCTGAAGGAAAAAGAAATCGTGATTACTCCCGCCGAGGCGACGATATTTGCTCTCGGCATCTACGAGGATACCGGTTCCTTAACCCACCTGACCACCACCCCCGCAGACCTCCGGGCGGCGGCCTGGCTGGTGGAAAAAGGCGCCAAGCTCGATCAGGTGGCCCAGTTCATCACCCACGAACTGACTTCGGGCCAGATCTCGATGCTCCACGAGCTGATGAAAAACGCCAAGCAGTACACCATTCAGGGGATTCCCGTAGTGGTGGTGACCCACTCGCTGCCCGAATACGTCGACGAGTTCGCCCTCATCGTCCGGCGATTCATGACCATGGAAAATCTCAATGTCCTCTTTGCCTTGATCTCCATGGGCGGCCGGGTCTACCTCATCGCCCGCAGCCGGATCGCCGACGTCAACGTCGGTATCATCGCCCGCGATCTCGACGGCGGCGGCCACGCCACCGCCGCTTCGGCAACCTTGAAGGATCTGACCCTCATCGAGGCCCAGGAAAAGCTCATCCACACCCTGCACCGCCATATCCGCCCGCAGCCCATCGCCAGCGAAATGATGTCGAAACCGGCCATCACCATGCTGCCGGATGCCACCATTACCGAGGCGAAAGCCCTGCTCACCCGCTATAACATCACCGCGGCCCCGGTGCGGGAGGACATCCGCACGGCGCGGGACAGCAGCCATTCCATCCTCGGCATCATCACCCGGCAGATTGTCGAAAAGGCGGCCCACCACAGCCTGGGCGACCGGCCGGTCAGCGAATTCATGACCACCGAGGTCAAGACGCTGCCGCTGAACGCCACCCTGGCCGATATCCAGGAACTGATCATAGAGAACCGTCAGCGCCTTATCCCGATCGTCCAGAACCGGGCCCTGATGGGGATCATCACCCGCACCGATCTGCTGAACCGGCTGGTCAACGACCCCTCCCACCTGCCGAAAAATCTGCTCCACGAGTCGGAGCACCCGTCGCTCGCCAGGATGCGCAACCTCAGTTCGCTGTTGGTCGAGTGTCTCAGCCGGGAGATGATCCAGCTGCTGCAGACCATCGGCGAGGTGGCCAAGAAACTCGGCTGCAACGCCTTTGCCGTTGGCGGTTTTGTCCGCGATCTGCTCTTGAAGAAGACCAACCTCGATCTCGATATCGTGGTCGAAGGGGACGGCATCGTCTTCGCCAAGGTCCTCGCCCACCATCTGGACGGCCGGTACCGAACCCACGAGCGCTTCAAGACCGCCATGGTGCTCATGCCGGACGGTTTCAAGATAGATATCGCCACTGCTCGGCTCGAATACTACGAGTACCCGGCCGCCATGCCGACGGTGGAACTGTCGTCGATCAAGCTCGACCTGTACCGCCGCGATTTCACCATCAACGCCATGGCCATCCACCTCAACCCCGAGCATTTCGGCACCCTGATCGACTTCTTCAACTGCCAGAACGACCTCAAGCAGAAGACCATCAAGGTCCTGCACAATCTCAGTTTCGTCGAGGACCCGAGCCGAATCTTCCGGGCGATTCGCTTCGAGAAGCGGATGGAATTCCAGATCTCGCCGCACACCAGGCGGCTGATTGTCAATGCGGTCAATATGAAACTGTTCGGCAAGACCAACGATGCGCGTTTTCTCTCCGAACTGAAGATCATCATGTCCGAGGAAAACCCCCTGCCGGCGATAGAGCGGCTGGCCGAGTTCGATCTCTTCCAGTTTCTCTGGCCCGATCTCCGCCCCCACTACAAGTTCGACCGGCGGTTTCTGCATGTGCTGACCCAGGCTCAGCTGGCCATTTCCTGGTTCCGGCTGCTCTACCTGGATAACAACTGCCAGAACTGGATTGTTTATCTGCTGGCGATCATGTCGAGGTCACGACTGGCCGAACTGGCCGCCTTCTGCCGGCGCTTCGAGGAAACACCCAAAACAACGGAATTCCTGATCGAGCAGAAGGAACGGGCCGACGACGCCGCCAACCAGCTGGCCCGGGAGAATCATCTGAAAAACAGCCGGATCGTCGAGATGCTCGAAGAGATCAGCATCGAGGGCCTCCTGTACATCATGGCCATCGCCCGGAAAAACAGCGTGAAAAAGGCAGTCTCCCACTATGTGACCACCCTCCAGCATATCGAGCCGTTTCTCCATGGCAAGGATCTGATCAAGATGGGCTACAAGCCGGGGCCGGATTTCAAAAAGATCCTCTCCTTCCTGAAAAACAACCGGCTCGACAACCTGGTGCACGACCGGGAGGAAGAAATCGCCCTCCTGGAGAAAACCTTCCCGCGTCCGACAGCGTGATCGACCGGGACGCCGAACGTCCCGCACCCGGCAAAAGAACCGCAGTATCGCTCATTTCGCTTTATCGTTTCGTGGTTTATAGAAAAGATGGTCGCCGACCTCGGCCGTCCTGGCATATTTTTCGGCCCATTCCGGCGACACCTTGCGGTGATGGAAATAGAGCGCACCGTCGGTTCGATCTACCAGTTGCCGGTTGAGCGCCTTCCGGGCGATCTCCTTGGCGACAGCGTAACGTTTCTCCTCCTCCACGTCGTCAGGCCGCCCGTCGCACCACCAGGAGAACTGGCAGTCTCCCTTTTCCCTGCCTTGCCTGACAACTTTGCAAACCGTGTCCGGAAAGCCTTCGTGACCAAGCCGATTCATGACCACATTGGCGATCGCCTCCATGCCGTCGGCATTCTCGCCCTTGGCCTCCCAGTAAACGGTCCGGGCGAGGCAGGTGATCGCATCGTCCAAAGGTTCCTCGCCCGCCGGATCGACGGCCTGAGCTTCGGCCCTGTTGATGATCGCGGATCGCGGCGCAGGCTCTTCTGCTCCCTCGGATGCCGCCGACCGCTCCAGAGTCGACGCCTTACTCTCGGCCACTTCCGCCTGCTGGACCCGGTCGGCCGCAACCGCCTGGCCGA
>Ga0154407_1134_pt1 | contig 14949 bp, 14 predicted proteins | sample RifGroB2_FD_115911 | JGI IMG/M metagenome (GOLD analysis project Ga0154407, IMG submission 115911) | Desulfobacterales bacterium GWB2_56_26
CTACAACAACCTGCTCCTCATTATCCTTGGCAACATCCTGATGTCCAAGCGGTCGGTAACGGCGGCTTCCCAGGTCTACAGTCTGCTCGATGCGGCGGAAGAGGCTGCCCGCAAAGCGGCCAAGCTCACCAAGCGACTCCTCGCCTTCACCCATGGCGAGTCCCTGATCCTCAAGGATCATCCTGTAGGCGAAATCATTCAAGATGCCCTGAACAGCCTGGAGGAAAACAGCGCGTATCCCGCCGAACTGCTGCTGGACGAAGACCTGCCGACCGCCCACGTCGACGCCGGCCTGATCACCATCGCACTGCACAACATCCTGAAAAACGCCCGGGAGGCGATGAAGGATGGCGGCCCCATCACCATCAGCGTCACCGCCGTATTCATCGACAGTCAGAGCCCGGAACAAGCTCTCGGGACGCTTGATAAACCCGGCAGGTATCTCTCTATCGCGATTTCGGACCGCGGGACGGGGATCGATACGGAAGCGCTACCCCAGATATTCGATCCGTATTTTTCAACGAAGCAACGAGGGGCCAAAAAAGGACTTGGTCTGGGTCTATCCACCAGCTATTCGATCATCCACAAACATGCCGGAACAATTCGGATTTATTCGGAAAAAAATGCCGGCACCACCGTCTCCGTCTATCTGCCGGTAAACGATCCGGCCGCAACTTCACAGACCGAACCCGTTATCATTCGATTATGAGCAGCTTGCGGGAAGCCAAAATGTCCTCCTCACCTACAGCGAGGACAATTCCACGGTATGGATGCCGTTATGCCGAAGGTCCAGCAGGACTTTCTTGAGCTGTTGCTTGCTGCAGTCGTTTATGGCATACACATTGCGCGTGCCGTCAAAAAATTGCAGAACGAAATTGCCCTTTGCATCGATATAGGCGTTGCGGATATATTCCTTGTCAAGCCATGGCTTCATTTCCGCCATGAAATCAATTAAAGCACATGTCTTCATCATCTCCTCCATGCAGGATTCCCTACGGCTCATATACCCCTACAATAAGGCAGGTTGTGAATCCTTCAACGGCAACACCCAAGGCTGTTGAATAAAAACCTCACAATGCAAGACTCCCATTTATGGAAAGAAATATAGTACTCATCGGCTTCATGGCCGTCGGCAAAGGACGAACCGCGAGGGAACTGGCGCGACAGAGCGGCAGATATGCCATCGATTGCGACGACCTCATCGAATCCTTCAGCAAGATGAAGATCCGGGAGATTTTCGAGCACCTTGGCGAACCCCACTTTCGCCGGCTGGAAAAAGAGACCGGACTGTGGCTGGAACATCATGTCAGGAACACCATCATCTCGACCGGCGGCGGCTTCGTGAATGTGCCGAACCTGAAGAAAATCGGGGTGGTGGTGTATCTGCACAGCGACTTCGAGGCGATCGTCAACCAGGTCATGGACCATCCGCAGGCCAAGAAAAAGCTGGAAAAAAGGCCGCTGCTGAAAAGTCTCAAGAAGGCCCGCAAGCTCTTCGACAGCCGTCTGCCGATCTACCGGGAGGCGGCCGATGTCGAGATCGATGTGACCGGCCGAAAAACCGCCGACGTTGCCGGGACCATCCTGCAGGGGCTGGGGATCGCGCCGCTCGCTGCCAAAGACAAATAATTTCTCGTTCTGTTAGATTCTTTTAATGCTTTTTCGGACAATCATGCCGCAGCGGCGGCAGTCGAATTCCAGGTCGTAGTCGCCGGTATTGTCCGAGAGCGTCAGAGGCATGACCGGCTCCCCGCCTGATCGTTTCTTTTCTTTCGGGCAGATCCCCAGCTGGGCCTTGATGCAGTATCTGGTGGTCATCAGGGCACATCCCGCAACCATCTCGGCCCGTAGCGTCGCACTGTCGATCTCCCGGACCCCGTGCCGCCGATAGAAGTCTTCGGCCTTCCGGTTGGCGATGTTGTCGAGATAGCTCACCTCCGTCTCCGGCCAGGGAACATCGCTAACCTGCAACTCGACATGCTGCCGTGGATAGCTCGACAGTCTCACCCCCTCGTGATGGGCCAATGCCCGGCGCCGCAGCTCGTTATAGGCCGCGGCGGGAAAAAAAGCTTCGGCACTGAGGTCGGCCGTCACCCCTTCAACCGCAAAGATAGTGCCGCCGCTCTTTTTTAGTTGCCTCGCAGCCTGAAGCGCTGCCGAGCCGGGTTGTCTTGCGGTTTCTTTTTCCACCTTCAGCCGGGTTTCGGAAGTTACCCCATCCTCATCGATGATGTGCAAAAGCAGGCCATCGACCGCCTCCCGCAGGTCGAGCTGAAGGGCAAGCGTCCGGCACAGCTCGCTTGCGGCCAATAATCGTGCGAAGGCTGTGTCGGCGTTGCGATAAACCGTCGTGCCGGGGGGCGGGATAACCGCATCCTTCGGATAAATCCTGCCGTCCGCCACCCGGTTGACCTTCATCCCGGTCAGGTTGCCGGCCAGATCGAAGAAGCAGAGACCATCGCCGTTGCCCACCGTTTCGCCTGTCGCCAGGGTGAAATACTGTCTTTCGGCAACAATCACCCGACCCAATTCCATGCCGAGCGATTTGGGGCTGTCGATGGCCCCGGGTCTGTTTCTTTTCTTCTGCAAAAAATAGTCGGTATGACCGCGGCTGAAGGATCTGGCGGGATCGGGTACAAAGGAAAAGCTGCAGCGGCCGGAAGAAGCGCGAGTCAGTCCCTCATCCCTGTCAATGATTTCATCAAGAGCCCGGCGATAGTAGGCGGTGACGTTTTTCACATAGTTTTGGTCTTTCAGGCGGCCCTCGATCTTAAAGGAATCGATGCCGGCCGCGATCAGGTCGGACAGACTTGCGGAGAGATCCAGGTCTTTCAGGCTGAGCAGGTAGCGGTCCCTGGCGAGGACCGTGCCATGGTCGTCGCGCAGGGTGTAGCGGTGCCGGCAAAACTGGGCGCATTCACCCCGGTTGGCGCTCCGTCCGGCCATTACCTGACTTATATAGCACTGGCCGCTGTAGGAGACGCAAAGGGCGCCATGCACGAAAAACTCCAGAGACACCGAGGTGGCCGCCCGGATTTCCCGGATTTCCGCAAGGCTCAACTCCCTGGCCAGCACCACCTGCTGAAAGCCAACTTTCTCCAGAAAGGCCACCTTGGGCGGGGTTCGATTGTTCACCTGGGTGGAGGCATGCAGGGGGATGGGCGGCAGATCACATTCCAGCAACCCCATGTCCTGAATGATCAGGGCATCGATTCCGATACCATAAAGCTGCCAGGCAAGATTTACGGCCTGGTCCAGTTCACGATCGTCGAAGACGGTATTCATCGCCACATAGACTTTCACCCGGAACTGATGGGCGGCTGTCACCAATTTTTCCAGATCCTGCAGGCTGTTGGCGGCTGCGGCACGGGCGCCGAACTGCGGTCCGCCGATGTAGACGGCGTCGGCGCCATGCTGGATGGCGGCCAGGCCGCAGCCGAGGTCCCTGGCCGGAGCCAGCAGTTCAATTTTTCGAGTACCCATAAAATAATGTGGTTACATCATAACATCCTGAGACGTGTCGGTCGCCGTGAGCTGTATCAGAAAACTGCGGCGATCGTGAAAGTCGGGACGTGCACCGCAATGATCGACCGCCCAATAGCTGACCCTGCCGCTCGTTTCCAAAACGACACAGGCAATTCCGGCCGCTAGCACCTCCGAGTCGGAGCAGAGGTCATGGATGTCCATGCTGCACGACAATTCCAGCCGGCTTCCGCCTGTTGTGACTGCCCGGCACGAAGGCCGATCCGAACGCTGTTCCTCCGCCATCCCTTGCCGATAATCGTTGAAGCGATAGAGATTCCAGTCGCCTGACGGACTGAAGTTGCCTTCCCAGTAGGCGGTCTGACCAGGAATGCCGAAAAAGACCTCGAAACAGGTCCGCCGCCACAGTTCGTGGCGGCGGCTGACGGAAAGAGCGGGGTCGGGCAGGACGATCCGTTCAAGATCTCCTGCCATGATATATGTAACGAGAAGTGTTCCGGGGCGTCTGTCCACCGAGCCTGAAATCTGCAAGCCCTGTGGTGCCGCCCCGGGAGAGAAAGGACGGAGTTGAAAATGACAGCAAGAGCGTGTTCCAACCTCCATCTTTTTGCTTATTCTTCGTCTACGTCGATGCAATCGACCGGGCATGCCGCCGCCGCATCTTCAATGCATTCTTCATCCGCCGAATACTGTTCGTAAACATAGGCCTTTTCGGTTTCATCGTCAAAACCGAATACATCGGGGCATAGCTCAATGCAGCTTTGACAACCGATGCATTCTTCTTCATCCAATGTAACTTTTTGTGCCATCCGCAACCTCCTTGATGTGTTCATTGATATTTAAAAAGCACGGCCCGCAGATCCCGGGAAACGCAGGAGGCACCATGACCAGAACCTCATACCCACCCCCCCTGGTGAAGCTTCACCGGAGGTTCCGGTCATAGAATTTTCCTCCTGTACCGCGCATTTGGCATTGATTCGGCCTGACGCTTCGTCACGGAACGGTTCCCGCAAGCATTCGCCGATGCCTCATCCACTTTTTTGTTTATATCCGCATTTTCTCGATAATCAATAGAAAAAGCACCTCCCCGGAAGAGAAGCTCCCGGAGAGGAGGAAATTGCGGCAATGACGACCGCAGCAGATGTGAGCAGTACTGCTACACCTCCACGCTTTGCCCGTGAAGGGGAACCGTGACGTTGAAGCTTGCTGCCTGCAGATAATCGGCAAAGGCTAACGTCTGTTCCTCTTCGCCGTGGACCAGGGCGATTTTTTTGATGGCAAGATTCGACTCTTTCAGCACCCGCATCAGCTCGTTGCGGTCGCCGTGGGCACTGAACCCGCCGAGGGTGACAACTTTTGCCCTAAGCGGATACTCCTTGTTGTAGAAACGAACCATGGGCGCCGGTCCCCGCCGTCCTTCACCATTGTATTTCTCGCCGATTTCCTGCAGGTGCCGGCCGAAGGTATTTTGTCCCATATAGCCGACGATCAACACCGTGTTTCGATCGTCATGGATCTTATGGCGGAGATGGTGCAGTACCCTCCCTCCCTCGCACATGCCCGAGCCGGCGATGACAATATGGGACTTCTTCTCCCGGTTCAGGGCCATGGACTCTTCCACGCTCTGGACAAACTGCAGCTGGCTGAAGTCGAACGGGTTGATGCCCTTGCTCAGGAAGCACTCGTGGGTATCCTCATCGTAGGTTTCCGGGTGTTCGCCGAAGACATGGGTGATTTCGGTGGCCAGGGGACTGTCGACCCACACCGGCATCGGCGGAACCTCGCCTGCCATATACAGTTCGTGGAGGAAATATATGAGTTCCTGGGTGCGGCCGTAGGCAAAGGCAGGAATGATGACGGAACCGCCGCGATCGAAGGTCTCCTGCAGCACCTTCTTGAGCTGCGGCTTCATGTCCTGCACCGGATCGTGCAGCCGATTGCCATAAGTGCTTTCCATGACCATCAGGTCTATATTCCGGTGTTCCGGCGCAAAATCGAGTGTGGGATCCTTGATGATCGGCTTATCGAACCGGCCGATATCGCCGGAATAGAGCACGGTCCTGGTTCGGCCGCCGGCCGTGTACTGAATCACCGACATGGCCGAGCCGAGGATATGCCCGGCCTCGTAGAAGGTACAGTGCAGGTCCTGGCCGATGGTCACCGTCTCACGATAGGGAACACCGTGGAAATATTCCAGCGCCTGATCCACGTCGGTCATGGAATAGAGCGGCCGGATCACTTCAAGGTGGTGCTCGCGCAGGAGTTTTTGTATTACCTCGTCTCGTAGGATATGATGGTTGGACTTCAAGAGCTTCTTGATGGCCTGCATGTCCTCACCGGAGATGACAGTCTTGCCGCCGCCGGTTTTCACCTTGGCCAGAAAAGATCGGGCCGTTTTGTAGTTGAGATAGGAGGCATCACCCTCCTGTATCTTTGCGGTATCGCGGAGCAGATAGGCGCTCGCCGCGGCGGTTGCCCGCGAACAGAACACCCGGCCGGTAAAGCCGTCCTTCGTCATCATCGGCAACCGTCCCGAATGGTCGATATGTGCGTGGGAAAGGATCATGTTGGTCAATATCTTGGGATCGACCGGCAGAACCCGGTTCTTGGCCTCGGTCTCCTTGCGTCTGCCCTGGAAAAGACCGCAATCCATCAGGATGGTATCGTGGTCGGTGGTCAGAGTGTGAAACGAACCGGTTACCTCACGCGTCGCGCCGTAAAATGAAACGTGCATGCCTGCTCCTTCTTGAGTTTTTCTCTTCCGCGTTCACCGTCAGCAGATCCGCGCATCGATGCATATCCGAAAGGTTCGCGGCGCAGAGTGGCCGCACCTGATTATTTCGGCAGAATCGACGTTCCGCTTCTGCTGCCGGCAACCATCCGCCAACTTCTGTAGCGACAGCTCGAACAGCTCAGGTCGCTGCAGGTCATAAAAATGCAACCAGCCCTGCGGCTTGAGCACAGTCAGGGCAGGCGGTAAAAACGCCGCGGCCATGGTCGGCAGCGGCATGACCACCCGATCGAAACGGCGGGCGGCGCAAAAATCCTGCAAGTCCCGGGCATCGCCAAGACACAGCTCGATATTCTTCAACTTCCTGTTCAGGCGCAAATTCTGCAGGGCGTACTCGTGAGCCTCCGGATTCTTTTCAAGGCCAACGATGGTCCGGGCGCAGCTGAAACGGGAAATAATCAGAGGATACGGGGCAATTCCGGAAAAAAGCACCAGGATATCTTCACCTTCTCCGACCAGCGAGGCTATGCGCCGTCGCTCATGGCCGCTGCGCACCGAGTAATAAACGGTTTCCGGATTGACCCGCAACCGGATGCCAAACTCCGTGACCTCCGTCTCTTTTCGCTCTTCGCCGGCCAGGATGGTCAAGGGAATGGTCCTGAATTCGCCGCCGTAATTGCCGGCTCTCTTGGCAACCACCTTGATCCTGGCGTTGCCGGCCAACAAGGCCTCCGCGATAAGCTGTTCCTTTTCCTGAATTTCTTCCGGCACGATGATTATGGCGATATCTCCAACTACGTCATAGCTGCCGACCAGCGCCTGCAATTCTTCTTCGGTCAACGCCCCCCGCAGGGCCTGTTTCAATCTCATCGCCATATCGCCATATTCGCCATAAGGCCCTTCGAACACCCAAAAAAAAGCGCCAGAGAAAGCTATCTTTCCCTGACGCAATAACGGTCAAAACTAATCAGAAAATGGAATAAGGAACGAGAAATCAAAGTTTCACAACATTTTCCGCCGCCGGACCCTTTTCTCCTTGGACGATATCGAACTTCACCCTCTGGCCTTCCTCAAGGGATTTAAAACCTTCCCCCTTGATCGCCGAGTGATGTACGAAGACATCCTTGCCGCCATCTTGCTCAATAAAACCGAACCCCTTAGAATTATTAAACCACTTGACTTTCCCTTCTGCCATGGCACGACTCCTTTGGCACATTATGCAATTTTGACTTCCCCGCTATCCAGCAAAAAAGTCACCCGAATCCCTCCATTTACTCGTATCCGGAAAAAAAATTCAAATAAAAAGTGCAATGACATGCAATTCCTTTACGTATCCTGACAAACAGGACCTCCCTTTAGCCTGACATTATCACGCACCGTGCGGTTATCCGAAGGATTGTTGGGAAGAGAGTGGCTGAAGACGTGTCCGGTTCGTCGGTTAAAAAACCTCGGTCCGACAATAGAGGTTGCGTAAATCACGACTTTATGATTACTTAAGCAAGCCGAATCGACGCAATATAAAAATATTTTTACCTGTGAAATTGAATAGTTTCTACACCTGGAGGAAAAAATGTTTAAGATCGTTAGACGCGAAGAAATGTCTCAGGGCACGGTGATTCTCAATGAAATTGAGGCTCCACTGATCGCCAGAAAAGCCAGGCCCGGTCAGTTTGTCATCCTCAAGGCCAACGAGAATGGCGAACGCATCCCCCTGACCATGGCTGAAACCGACGCAGCCAAAGGCACCATCACCATCATCTATATGGTGGTCGGAAAATCGACGGCATTGTTCAAGGACCTCAAGGTCGGTGAGGGGTTCCAGGATGTCATTGGCCCATTGGGCAAGGCTACCCATCTCCAAAGAGTCGGCAAAGTGGTCTGCGTCGGCGGCGGGACGGGAGTTGCCGTTCTCCATCCGATCACCCGCGGCCTGAAGGAAATCGGCAACGACGTCACCTGCATCATCGGCTCCCGGAATAAAGGTCTCCTGATTCTCGAAGACCATATGAGAGCCGCCTCCCATGATCTGCGCATCTGCACCGATGACGGCTCCTACGGTCATCACGGTTTTGTCACCGATGTCCTGAAGGATGTCCTCAAGGCGGGCGATGTCAAGCTGGTTGTGGCGATCGGTCCGGTGCCCATGATGAAGGCAGTCAGCAATATCACCAAGGATTATAACGTCGAGACGATGGTCAGCCTCAATCCGATCATGGTCGACGGGACCGGGATGTGCGGCGGTTGTCGGGTGACTGTCGGCGGACAAACCAAGTTTGCCTGCGTCGATGGCCCGGAATTCGACGGCCATAAGGTCGACTACGACGAGTTGATGATGAGACTCAGAGCTTACCAGGCTGAAGAGCGTAAGTGCCACGAGGCATACTGCACTATCCGCGACGCCCGCTGAGATGCGGCTGCCCGGCAAGCCGGCAGCTTCATAGAACCTGTTAATTGACAATATATCGTGGATCTGATTTCTACGGAGGATATTATGGCAGAAGCAGCAAACAAAAAAGAGCAGAAAGCGCGGGTTTCCATGCCCGAGCAGGAGCCGAAGGTCAGGGCTCGCAACTTTCTCGAAGTCCCGACCGGCTATACCGTGAAAATGGCGCAAGAGGAAGCGAGCAGGTGTCTGCAGTGCAAGAAGCCCGGCTGTGTCGAAGGCTGTCCGGTCGGCGTGGACATTCCCGGCTTTATTGACCTGATCGCCCAGGGAGACATGACCGGCGCCATTCGCAATCTCTGGAGCAAGAATGCGTTACCGGCCGTCTGTGGCCGGGTCTGCCCGCAGGAAAGCCAGTGCGAAGGCAAATGCATCGTCGGCAAGAAGGGAGAGCCGGTTGCCATCGGCAATCTGGAACGGTTCTGCGCCGATTACGAACGGGCGAACGGTACCGGCGAACTGCCGCCTAAGGCCCCGCCGACCGGCAAGAAGGTTGCGGTGGTAGGCTCCGGACCATCCGGCCTGACCGTGGCCGGCGACCTCATCGTCAAGGGCCACGACGTCACTATCTTCGAGGCCTTCCATAAAGCTGGCGGCGTTTTGGTCTACGGCATCCCCGAATTCCGTCTGCCGAAAGATATCGTCGCCCAGGAAGTGAATTTCCTCGAACGACTGGGGGTAAAGATAGAGTGCAATGCGGTCGTGGGCCGGACGGTTTCTCTGGACGAGCTCTTCGCCGAGGGCTACGACGCCATTTATGTCGGCGTCGGCGCCGGTCTGCCGAAATTCATGAACATTCCCGGCGAGAACTACGTCGGCATCCTTTCCGCCAACGAATACCTCACCCGGGCCAATCTGATGAAGGCCTATAAATATCCGGAAGTGGACACCCCCATTCCCCTCGGCAAAAATGTCGTGGTCCTCGGTGCCGGCAACGTCGCCATGGACTCTGCCCGGACGGCCATGCGCCTGGGCGCCGAGAGCGTCAAGATCGTCTATCGCCGCTCACGCGATGAAATGCCTGCTCGTGCGGCCGAAATTCACCATGCCGAGGAGGAGGGGATCGAGCTATTCCTGCTCACCAACCCGACCCGTTACATTGGCGATGCCAACGGCCGTCTCTCCGGCATGGAATGTCTGCGGATGGAGCTGGGCGAACCCGATGCTTCCGGCAGGAGACGTCCCGTTCCGGTGAAGGGCTCCGAGTTTGAGATAGCCTGCGATCTGTGTATCGTCGCCGTAGGCTCCGGCGCCAATCCTCTGCTGACCAGTGAAACCCCGGATATGAAACTGAATAAGTGGGGAAATATCGCTGCCGACGAAAAGAACGGCAAGACCACCAAGCATGGCGTCTGGGCGGGCGGCGACATCGTCACGGGGGCAGCCACCGTTATTCTGGCCATGGGCGCCGGACGGCAGGCCGCCAATTCCATCCACGACTACCTGACGCTCGGTTGGTAAAAGCTGCAGCGTAATCGCCAATTCGCGAGCTGTCCGATCCACCCCGCCGGCCTGATGCCCGGCGGGGTTTTTTGTTGCACCACGCAAATCCAGCGAACGCCTCACCCTTGCCGGTTTCATAATCTATCCTGATCATTATATTCAGTCAAATGAATAGCTCGTATCCTTTCGCCAACTCCTCAATGTTTCGAAGTTATAGAGCATCGATGCGGACAGGCGCCGTGCACGAAAAACCGACAAAGCCGCATGAACTGTCCACCCCCGCTACCTGTCTTGCTGTGCATTTTGGGCATACTGTTTTCTTGCAGTATATCTCAACAAGAGAACCTTCAAAGGAAATCTGAAAGATTGCTTGACATGTCATTGTATTTTGGGCTTTATTTAGCAGATGCCCCATTCATTGCGAACTGTGCAGGAATCATGCACAGTACCTTCAGGCATAATTTACCACCAGCTCAGCACAATGTGCACATTACGAGTATTTTTTTTGCACAATTTCTCCCACCTAAATATCCCTAAGTAGCTGTTTGGTAAAGAAAAATATTTCCTTGACATAATTCAAAGACGCTTGTTAATGAATGGTTGTTCATAATTGTTCGGAGAGGTGTGTGCTGTTTACCGGCCACAGGGTATAGAAAAAAGCAGTAAGAGGGGAAATGATGTCTACAGAACTTGTACTCTCGGCGATTACCTTAATCGGCATCGCCGCCCTTGTTCCCTGCCTGATGGTTCTCACCAAGGTTCTAGGACCGCGATCCACGGGAGTTATCAAAAACGAGGCTTACGAAAGTGGTGTCGGCCCGGTGATCGGCGCGGTTGATCAGAAATTCAGTGTCAAATTTTATCTCTTAGCAATTCTCTTCTTAATTTTCGACCTCGAGGCAGTTTTTATGTATCCGTGGGCCGTCAGCGTCCGTGAACTGGGCTGGTTCGGCTTTTTCGAAATGGTAGTTTTCATGCTGCTGCTTCTTACCGGACTCATTTATATTCTCAAGAAGGGGGTGCTCAATTGGCGTTAGGATTAGAAGCTAGTCTCGGCAACACTGTCATTACCACCAGACTTGATGAGGTCATCAATTGGGGTCGGCAGTATTCACTGTGGCCATTCATCTTTGGAACCGCCTGCTGTGCTATCGAATTCATGAGTGCCGCGGCAAGCCAGCACGACATTTCTCGTTTCGGGGCGGAAGTTGTCCGGTTTTCTCCCCGCCAGGCCGACCTTCTCTTGGTCTGCGGCACAATCAGCTATAAACAGGCGCCCATCCTGAAACGGATCTATGAGCAGATCCCCGACCCAAAATGGGTTGTCGCCATGGGGGCCTGTGCCAGCTCGGGTGGCATATACGACAACTACTGCACGGTGCAGGGTATCGATACCATCATTCCCGTGGATGTTTATATCTCGGGCTGTCCGCCACGACCTGAAGCGATCCTGGATGCCCTGATAAAGATTCAGGAGCAGATAAAAACCGAAAGCGTTCTGATAGACCGCCATAAAGACTTCAAAGGGATTCTCGACTGATATGAATGCGACGGCTCTAGAAAAAATCCAAGCCGCTTTCCCGGACGCGACCTGCAAGGCTGTTCTGGATTCGGTGGTTATTGATGTTCAGCCTGAAAATCTGGAGAAGACTCTGTCGCGGCTGAAAAACGACGCAGCCTTCAACTGCGGGCTGATGGTCGATGTCACAGCAATCGACTATCTCGATCATCCGCAGAGGAGGCAGACTCGATTCTCCGTGGTCTATACACTTCGTAACTGGCAGGAAGGTCTCCTGGTACAGGTGCGTACGCCGGTAGCCGATCCTGACCAAGGCGTTGCCACCGCCACCCATCTATGGGGTTCGGCAGTGTGGGGGGAACGGGAGGTCTACGACCAGTACGGCATCAGATTCCAGGGGCATCCCGACCTGCGGAGAATCCTCAACCACTGGCAGTTTGAAGGCCATCCGCTGCGCAAGGATTATTCGATTTATAAAGGCCAGGTCTGCTACCAGACCGACAGCCTGGAAAAGGAAATCAGGGCAAGACTCTTGGAAAACGGTGTCGATGAAACCACCATGCAGGACATCAATACCGAAATCATGTTTCTGAACATTGGTCCCTCGCACCCCGCGACCCATGGCGCCATTCGTATCCTCACCGCCCTCGATGGCGAGACCATTCTGGCCAACGTCAACGAAATCGGCTACCTGCACCGGGGGTTCGAGAAAACAGCGGAGAACCGGACCTACAATCAGGTGATCCCTCTGACCGACCGGCTGAACTACTGCTCTTCCATGATCAACAACATCGCCTACGCCAAGGCGGTCGAGTCATGGCTGGGGGTGGAGATCACCGAGCGCGCCAAATTCATGCGGGTAGTCCTCACCGAGTTTTACCGGGTGCTCGACCATCTGGTGTGTCTTGCAGCTGCTTTGGTTGATATGGGTGGTCTGACCAATTACTGGTACCTCTATAACGAAAAGGAAGCTGCCTACGATTTTATCAGTCGTCTTACCGGGGCACGTCTCACCAGCTCTTTCACCAGGATCGGCGGCATGTATCGCGATTTCTATGAAGGATGGGAAGGGGACCTGGAAATTCAGCTTCGTGGTATTGAAAAGGGTATTGGTGATGCGCTGAAACTGGTCGATACCAACCGCATTGTCCACGACAGAACACAGGGTGTCTGTGTAGTCTCGGCGGAAACCGCTCTCAGCTATGGTTTTACCGGCCCCGTTCTCCGAGCCAGCGGCGTTCCTTTCGACCTGCGAAAAGACGCCCCCTACTACAACTATGAATCCTTTGACTTCGAGGTACCTGTTGGCACGAATGGTGATATCTACGACCGTTTTATGATTCGTTTTTATGAGATGGCTCAATCCATCCGCATCATTCGCCAGGCTATAAAACACATCCCTACGGGACCGGTGAACGTGAACAATTCCCAGGTATGTCTCCCACCTAAACAGCAGGTCTACAACAATATTGAAGGGTTAGCTAACCACTTCAAACTTGTTTTCGAGGGAGTGAAGACCCCTCAGGGTGAATGGTACGATTCCTTTGAGGCAGCAAATGGCGAGCTGGGATTCCATTTTGTCTCTGACGGGTCGGGTAAGCCCTACAAACTCAAGGTGCGACCACCGTGTTTCTATATCATGGGAGGTTTTCATAAAATGGTTGAAGGTAACATGATTGCAGACGCGGTCATCAACCTGAGTTGTATCAATATTATCGGCGGGGAGTTGGACAGATGAGCGATCGTTCACAACTGATTTCTACTGGGACACCGTTCCAGTATGACCAGAAAAGGGATGCTGAATTCGAGAGGCTTATCAAACGCTATCCCACCAGAGAATCGATGATCCTCCCAGCCCTCTGGCTGATCCAGGAACAGGAAGGCTGGATAAGCCAGGAGGCCATCGCCTATGTTGCCGATCGTATCGGCACCTTCGCCAGCAAGGTCTACGAGGCAGTAACTTTCTACACCATGTATCAGCTGCAGCCGATGGGCAAAAACCATATCTGCGTCTGCCGCACCCTCTCCTGCTGGCTCCGTGGGAAACAGGAAATCGTCGACTACCTGAAAAACGAAATCGGCATCACTCCCGGCAAGGTCAGCGACGACGGCAGGTTCAGTCTGGAAGAAGTCGAATGCTTGGGTCACTGCGGTACCGCCCCGGTTGTCCAGGTCAATGGCGAATTCTACGAGAACATGGACGTAGACAAGCTGAAAGCGCTGCTGGCCACATTGAAATAAGGAGGCGCACCGATATGGAAGTGAAGTTACTGAGTGCCAAGTTCGATATAAAAAGCTCCCACAAACTGAAAACCGCCAAGAAGCACGGCGCCTATGGCACCCTCGACAAGCTGTTTGCCATGAAATCCGAGGAAGTCATTGAGGAGGTCAAGAAAAGCGGCCTGCGCGGCCGTGGCGGGGCCGGGTTTCCGGCCGGTGTGAAATGGGGCTTTCTGCCCAAAAATACCGGCAAACCGGTATATCTGACGGTCAACTCCGACGAATCCGAGCCGGCGACCTTCAAGGATCGCTATATTCTCGTCAAAGATCCGCACATGCTGATCGAGGGCATCATCATCTGCAGCTACGCCATCGGCTCCCATGATACCTATATCTACATCCGCGGCGAGTACACCACCCAGGTGAAAGTCCTGCAGGCTGCGATCGATGAGGCCTATGCGGCTGGTTATCTCGGCGAAAAAATCGCCGGGCACGATTACCGGGTCGATGTCACCGTGCATCGCGGGGCCGGCGCCTATGTCTGCGGCGAAGAAACCGCCTTGCTGGAATCCATCGAAGGCAAGAAAGGCCAGCCGCGCAGCAAGCCGCCGTTCCCTGCCGTGGCCGGCCTTTACGGCTGCCCGACGATCATCAACAACGTCCAGAGTATCGCCTCTCTGCCGTGGATTATAGAAAACGGCGCCGACGCGTACAAGGCCTACGGCACGGAGAAGAGCCCGGGCACCCACCTGTTCGGCATCTCCGGCCATGTCGAAAAGCCGGGCATGTATGAACTCCCCCTCGGCCTGCCGTTGCTTGAGGTATTGGACAAAGTGGCCGGCGGGGTCTGGAAAGGCCGAAAATTGAAGGGCATCATCCCCGGCGGCAGTTCCACACCCGTACTTCTGCCCGAGGAAGCAAAAACCGTGACGCTTGATTACGAGTCCATGGCCGCCCACAAGACCATGTTCGGCTCGGGCGGCATCGTGGTGCTGGATGAGACCGTCGATATCGTCCACCTCGTCAAAAATCTCATCGATTTTTATCATCACGAGTCCTGCGGCCAGTGCACGCCCTGCCGGGAGGGCCTCGGCTGGATGTTGAAGATTG
>Ga0154407_1116_pt1 | contig 14835 bp, 11 predicted proteins | sample RifGroB2_FD_115911 | JGI IMG/M metagenome (GOLD analysis project Ga0154407, IMG submission 115911) | Desulfobacterales bacterium GWB2_56_26
GATCGCGCAGCATCTGCAGGAATTCCTTGACGAGCATGCAATAGAGGCGCTGCAGCATTTTTTTCAGATCACTCCAGCTTGAAGGAAAATTTCTTGTGAGCGGCGACCATCATGATCAGGGCGTAGATGGCGAGAAAAAGAGCGTTCAGCCAGAGAATCTCAAGCCCGATGCCCTTCAGGTAGATGCCGCGGAGGATGGCGATAAAGTAGCGCGCCGGGACGATATAGGTGAGAAACTGCAGCGGCAGCGGCATATTCTCGATGGCAAAGACGAAGCCGGAGAGTAACAGCGTCGGCAGAAAGCCGGCAATGATCGCCAGCTGATTGGCCAGCACCTGCGATTTCAGTTTGATGCTCAGCGTCAGGCCAAAGAACAGGGCGCCGGTCAGAAAGAGCGAGGACATGGCAAAGAGCAGCGCCGTGTTGCCGACGATCCGCACGTCGAAGATATAGCTGCCCATCAGCACAGCCAGTGCCACATCGATGATGCCGATGACGAAGTAGGGGATCACCTTGCCGAAAATCAGCTCCGGGCCGCGTAAGGGCGTGCTGATCAGCTGCTCCATGGTGCCGGTCTCCCATTCCTTGGCAATCGTTGTGCTGGTGAGAAGGGCCGCGACGACGATCATGACCAGCGCGATGATACCGGGGATGAGGACGTTCTGACTCCTGAGGCCGGGGTTATACCAGGCCCGTGGTTCGAGTTCGACCGGCTGCTTCAGCTCGCCCTTGCCCTGCAGCTGCAGCTGTTCCGAACCGACCGCCCGGGCGTAGATGCCGCCGATGCTGGTGGCGTAGTTCAAGGCAAGCCGCGAAGTATTGGCGTCGCTGCCGTCGCCGATGATCTGGATCTTCACCGGTTTTGCCGCGTTCACCTTGGCGGCAAAGTCGCCGGGCACGACGATGGCCACCATCGCCCGCCCGCGGTCGAGGTCGTACTGCAGTTCCGGATAGCCGTCGCGGTAGGCGAGCACGGTAAAGTAGGGCGAACTGTGGAAGAGACTGAGCAGCTCCCGGCTCTCCGGGCTGCGCGACTGGTCCCATACTACCGTCGGCACGTTGCGCAGGTCCAGGGTCAGGGCATAGCCGTAGAGGAGAATAAGGAGCAGCGGGATGGCGAGCGCGAGCGTCAGACTTCGCCAGTCGCGCAGGAGATGCAGGGTTTCCTTTCTGCTTACTGCAGCCAGGCGCTGGAAGTTCATGGTTGCACCTTGCCGGATTCCTCGCCCTGCTGCCGGTCTACCGCCTCGATGAGGGAAATGAAGACATCCTCCATGCTCGGCATGACGGTTTCCATGGCGGCCGCGATTCCCCGATCGGCAAACAGCCGTCGGACCGCAGCCATCCCGAGCTCGGCGTCGGCGGCCACGAGATGAAGCCCTGCGCCGAAGAGGGCTGCGTCCCGGATTTCCGGTAACTCCTTCAGGGGTTCGATGAGCGTCTGGGGCTCGGGGCAGCGCAGGTCGATGATTTTATCCTGCATGACTTCGGTCTTTAGCTCCAGGGGGGAACCGGCGGCGATCATCCTGCCGCCGTAGATAAGGGCGATGCGGTCGCAGTATTCCGCCTCCTCCATGTAGTGGGTGGTGACGAAGACGGTGATGCCCCGGTCGGCCATGCTGTAGATGAGGTCCCAGAACTTGCGGCGGCTTAAGGGATCGACCCCGCTGGTCGGTTCGTCGAGGAAGATGATCGGTGGCTCGTGGAGGATGGCGCAGGCCAGTGCCAGCCGCTGCTTCCAGCCGCCGCTGAGGATCGCGGTGGGACTCGTCCGGTGTTCGGTCAGTCCCGCCATGGTGAGCGCCCATTCCCGGCGGTCGGCCAGGCGGCTGCCGGCCAGGCCGTAGATACCGCCGTAGAAGTTGATGTTTTCGGTGACGGTGAGATCTTCATAAAGCGAGAATTTCTGGCTCATATAGCCGATATGGCGCTTGATGTCCTCGGCCCGGGTCATGATATCGAAGCCGCCCACCGTGCCGCGGCCCGAAGTCGGGCCGAGCAGCCCGCAGAGCATGCGGATGGTGGTGGATTTGCCTGCCCCGTTCGGGCCGAGAAAACCGAAGATCTCGCCTCGCCGTACCTGAAAGCCGATGTCGTCGACAGCGGTGAAGCTGCCGAATCGCCGGGTGAGATGCGCAACCTCAACCGCGATCTCACCGTTTGTTCCCAGTGGTTGGCTGGGGACAGGCCGGTCCTGATCCGCGGCCCCGGTCGTGTCGCCGCTGCCGAGCAGGCTGACGAAAATATCTTCAAGCGACGGCTGAATCTCCCGGACTTCCTCGTATTCCAGACTCTTACCGGCAAGGATGTCGTGGATATTCTCTTCGCTGGTTGCGTCCCCGGCGGTGACCACATGGACCGCGGCGCCGAAGAGATTGACGCTTTTTACTACCGGCTCGCGCCGCAGCGGATCGACCAGCTGGCGGGCCCTGGCGCTTCTGATCGCGAAGATCCGCCCGGTCATGAGCCGTTTGATCTCGTCCGGCGTACCGGTCGCAAGCAGCCGGCCGTGATCGATGAGACCCACCCGGTCGCAGCGCTCCGCCTCGTCGAGATAGGCTGTGGAGACGAGGATTGCCACCCGTTCCGCCCGCAGCCGGTGGAGGATGCGCCAGAAATCTCGGCGGCTCACCGGGTCGACGCCGTTGGTCGGCTCGTCGAGGAGGAGCACCTGCGGGGTGTGGATGAGGGCGCAGACCAACTGGAGCTTCTGCTTCATGCCGCCCGAAAGTTTGCCGGCCTGGCGATGGATGAAGGGCCGCATGTGGCTGAAATCGAGCAGTTCGCCCACGCGCTCCCGCCTGCCCTTGCGGCCCATGCCGTAGAGATCGGCGTAGAAGTCGATGTTCTCGGCAACCGTCAGGTCCTGGTAGAGCCCGAATCTCTGGCTCATGTAGGCGAGATGATCCTTGACCGCGGCTGCCTCGGTCTTAATATCAAAGCCCGCAATCCGCGCAATGCCTCCATCCGGGTCCATGATCGTCGCCAGCATCCGCAGCGTGGTCGATTTACCCGCCCCGTCCGGTCCCACCAGGCCGAAGATTTCTCCGGGGTAGACGCTGAGGGAGAGCCCGTCGACTGCCGTCAGCTCACCGAACCGCTTGGTCAGTCCCTCGGCGACTATAGCCGGGGTGGCCGGAGTGTCGGAGCCCCCCTGCGCCTGTTGCCTTGTCATGTCAGTTTACCGGGCCGCGAGGTCGATAACCCCGTCGGCGGGCATGCCGGGCTTCAAATCACCCTCCGGGTTGGCGAGATCGATCTTGATCCGGTACATAAGTTTCACCCGTTCGTCGAAGGTCTGAACAGTTTTCGGGGTGAATTCCGCCTGGCTGCCGATGAAGCTGACGCGGCCGGGATAGCTCTTGGCGGGGAAGGAGTCGGTGGTGACGCTGACTTCCTGGTTCAGCTTGATCCGGCCGAGGTCCCGTTCGTTGATATAAGCACGCAGCCAGGGCCGGGCGGTCCGGCCCAGCGTCAGCACGGGACCGGCGGGATTGAGATATTCGCCCGGTTCGGCTGAGGTGCTGAGCACCACGCCGTCCATGGGGGCGATGAGTTCGGTGTAGGCGAGCTGCTGCCTGGCCTGGTTGAGCCCCTCTTTTGCCGAGAGGAGCTTGGCCCTGGCCTGATCGATCGTCTCACGACGCGGCCCGGCCTTGATCAGGGCGTATTCCGCCTCGGCCTGTTTAAGGGCCGCCTCGGCCCGGGCGATCTGCTCGATGCGGGGCCCGGCCTTCAGGAGGCCGAGCTGCTCGGTCGCGGCTCTCACCCGGGCGCTTGCCTCCTTCGCCTGATTTTCGGCGGTTTTGAGGTTGTTCTGGAAGGTTTCGAAGACGTTTTTGCTGACGCTCTGTTCCTTGAACAGATTTGCATAGCGCTCGTGGTCGGCCTTGGCCTGATTGAGCTGGACTAACGCCGACTGTTCGGCCGCCTTGGCCCTTGCCAGGTCGGCCCGTCCGCTTTCGATCTCTTCGCTCCGGCTGCCTGCCTGCAATTCCGACAGGCTCTCCCGGGCCTGGAGGACTTTTGCCTCAGTCCGGTCGATGTCCTCGCTGCGGCTGCCGGCGAGCAGTTCGGCCAGCACCGCCTCGGCGTAGGCGAGACCCGCCTCGGCCTGGGCCACGCCGATCAGCTGATCGCTTTTATCGAGGCGGGCCAGAACCTGGCCTTCGCGGACCGTATCGCCTTCCTCCACCGTCCGCTCCGCCAGTCGGCCGGGGATGCGAAAGCTCATCTGGGCCTCGGTCACCTCGATATTGCCGGAGAATCTCAGACTGTTTTCATCGGCCCGGCGGTGCAGGAAATTATAGGCGACAATGCCGGCAACAACCACGACGACCAGGACAATAACAATGCGGAGCCGTTTCTTCATGGGGAGTCCTTCGCTGGGAAATTCGTTTGCTTAATCGCCTCGATCCCGCCCAGGGAGAAGAGCCAGACAAAGTCGGCCAGCCGGTCGAGATTGGCCTCGGTCGGGGCGTCGCCGGCGCTGATCTTGCCGATCACCGCCGAGGCGAAGGCGTAATAGATGCACTGGCCGATGACCGAGATAGCGCAGGGCAGAACCTTCTCGGGGCCGGGATTGAATTGCATGATGTCGACGATGATGGCCGTCAACAGGTCCTTGTGCGGTTTGATGTAGCGGTCGAGAACAGCCTCGAAGGCCGGGCTCGGATCGAGAAGCTCCCGGGCGATAAGTTTGCCCTTCCCGGCTATGCCGCCCCAGCCTTCGCCGCTCTGCAGCCGGTAGAACATGGCCCGGATGAAGGCCCGCAGCCGCTCGCGGGGCTCGGCGTCCGCGGGCAGGTCCATGGTCGCCGGGAAGCGGGTGAAGCCCGTGCGGAAGACCTCCTCCAGGACCTCGCCGTAGAGGCCTTCCTTGTCGCGGAAATGGTAGTTGATCGCCGCGATATTGACCTCGGCCGCCATGGCGATACGGCGGATGGTGGCATCCTTGAAGCCCATCTTGCCGAAGATTTCGCCGGCCGCATCGAGAATTCTTTTTTTGGTGGAAGGTGAAGGATCGGTCATGGTTGCACGCTCAGAGACTCAAAACGGGTGATTTAAACAACAGAATAAAACAATTGTTTGAATTGAGCAAGAGGAAGGTTTGTGAGGGAACTTCCGAAATGGAAGGAATACGTCGTGAAGGAATGACTAGTGCGCAGTCTCAGGATGAAGATATAACTGCTCTTCCAGAAAATTGCCCAGCACCTCGGAGAAACGAGCCGGGTTTTCAATGTGCGGCACATGACCGCAATCAGGGAAGATCTCGAACCGGCCCGCCTTGAGCATCTCGACGGCTTTTTGGCCGTGGCTGGTCGGGACCACCCGGTCGTGTCTGCCCCAAAGAACGAGGGTCGGGATGTCGATTTTCGGTAGATCGTCCGTCACTGTCTCGCTCTGTCCGGTAAAGTCGGTGGTCTGGCGCAGGACGGCAAGGACTGCGGTCCGGAAGGAAGGAATTCCGGCCAGGCGGTACTGCTCCTGAAGCCATTCCTGCGGTGCCCGCCAAGGATTGGCAAAGAGAATGAGCGAGCGAAAGCCGGAGTGCAGCCAGCCGCCGGTCCAGGTGGCGGTTGCCGCCATGGCCAGATCGCCCGCGGGGGTGAGTGCGATTATCATCATTGGATTAATGATCTTACCCAGCCCGGCGCTGTCGACCAGAACCAGGGCCGGCACCTGCCCCGGATTCTCCAGCACCATCCGGATGGCCACCATTCCGCCGAGGGAGTTGCCGACCACCGTAACCGGGGAAAGGCCAAGCTCGCGCACGAACATCCACAGGAGCCTGCTGTAATTGGCCGGCGTGTGGACGATGCCGTTGCCGGCCCCGATCGAGTATCCCGGCAGGTCGGGGGCGATAAGCCGGAACCGGTCGGCCAGCCGGGGCATGATCCACTGCCAATCGAGGGCGCTGTCGCCGACGCCGTGGAGGAGCAATATCGCCGGGCCCGACCCCGCTGCCAAGTACCGAATATTTATGCTGTCAACCTCGACGAAACGTTCTTCAACCTTGATCATCCTGCTTGCCTCCTTTGTGGAACAGGGTTGCTATTCCTGGCAAATGATAAGTGTAGCAAAGGGACAAGTCAAACGGATTTTCGGCGAGCCCGGGTGAGGGTGCAACCTGCTTAGCTGCCCGTCCGATTGAGATCGGGGGAGATGATTTATGCGCTACCAGTCCGGTGATCTGTAGTCCCCTGAACAGGTGACCACAGCGCTTATTATTGTGGAATTCGATCGGGCGCTGGGTATTTGCCGCCATCGATGCGTGAGGGGTGGTCGGGAGAGCTCCCCGGTTGCGCCAGGGGCCACTGCATCTTATTCTGTCGAAGAAGATCAAAAAGAACAAACGGTTGATAGAGTTGTTCTACCTCGGCCTGCAAAACTTACAGGCAACACGTAAAAGGCCGGCTTCTTCGTCCCCGTTGATCCCGTTTTGGCCGACAGTCCCAATGGCGTTGCGGTTAAATCGATGTTAGGGTATTCCTTTGCATGATGATCTTGGGCAGGGAATGAGCGGGGATCCGGAACCTGAGTTCTGGTATGGGCACGGCCATCCGAAGATAAAAGGAGGAGGCATGGAACAATCCGACCCGGCAAAACTTGCAAAAACCGCCTGGCACAGCTTGACAGCTGCGGAAGCCCTGCAGTTGCTCGGGACTTCGGAGGTCGGCCTGTCCGGCGACGAGGCGAACCGGCGCCTTGAGGCCCATGGGCCGAACGTGCTGCGGCGGCAGGCGGTCGAGGGTCCGCTGAAACTGCTCTGGCGGCAGATCGACAATCCCTTGATCTGGGTGCTGATCGGCTCCGCCGTTCTCGCCGTCCTGCTGGGCAAGATCACCGACGGCGCAGTCGTGCTGGCGGTGGTGGTGATCAACACGATCATTGGGTTCATTCAGGAATATCGGGCCGGCAAGGCGATCGAGGCGCTGGCCGGCATGGTGCCCGAGACAGTGGCGGTCGTCCGGGCCGGCAAGCGCGAGGATTTGCCGGTCGCGGATCTCGTGCCCGGCGATGTAGTTCTTCTTGCCTCGGGCGACCGGGTGCCGGCCGATGTCCGGCTGGTTACGGTCAGGAATCTCCAGATCGACGAGGCGGCGTTGACCGGGGAATCGGTGCCGGTGGCCAAGTCGGGACATCCGACCGGCAAGGATGCCGACCTCGGTGACAGGTCGTGCATGGGTTACAGCGGGACGCTCGTCACCTACGGCACCGGGACCGCCGTGGTCGTCGCCACCGGCAATGATACCGAACTCGGCCGCATCTCGACGCTCCTGGGAGAGGTCGTCGACCTGCAGACCCCGCTCACCAAGGCTTTGGCCTCGATCGGCAAGGTGATCACCGTAGGCGTCCTGCTGGTCTCGCTGGTTATGCTTGTGGTCGGGATGCTGCGGATGACCGGGCAGGGCGTGACGCCATGGCTCGCCTTCCGGGATACTCTTATCTTTGCCATTGCGCTCGCGGTCGGAGCGATTCCGGAAGGGCTGCCGGCCATCGTGACCATTGCGCTTGCCATCGGCGTGCAGCGCATGGCCTCGCGGCGGGCGATCATCCGCAAGCTGCCGGCGGTGGAGACCTTGGGCAGCACCAGCACCATCTGCACCGACAAGACCGGGACCCTGACCCGCAACGAGATGACGGTCCAGGCCCTGTGGACCCCGGCGGGCGAATTCGAGCTGACCGGCGTGGGTTATTCTCCGGCCGGTGCGCTCAGGCAGGATGAGAAGGAATTGGATGAGGTTCCCGACGCGGTGCGGGAGCTGGTGTTGTGCGGGGCCCTCTGCAACGATGCCGCGGTGTTCCGGGAGGGCGACGAGTGGAAGCTGAGCGGCGATCCGACCGAAGGCGCTCTGGTCACCTCGGCCTTGAAATGCCGGGTCGATGTGGAGGCGGTGCGGGGGGAAGGCCGGGTCGATGCGGTGCCCTTCGAATCGGAGCACCAGTTTATGGCGACGCTCCATATGGAGTCCGGAGATTCCCGGCGGATCATCGCCAAGGGTGCCCCCGAAGCGGTGCTGGCCCGCTGCGGGGAAGGTGTCGATGCCACGGCGGTGTCCGGGGCGGTGGAGCAACTGACCGCCAGCGGCATGCGGGTACTGGCCGTCGCCGCAAAATCCGTGGACCAGCCGCTTGAGTCGCTGGCGATGGAGGATGTCCAGGGCCTGACGCTCCTCGGGCTGCAGGGGATGATCGATCCTCCCCGTCCCGAGGCGGTTGCCGCGGTTGAGGCTTGTCATGCGGCGGGGATTACGGTCAAGATGATCACCGGCGATCATAAAGGGACCGCGGCGGCCATCGGCCGGCAGCTGGGGCTCGCCTCGGAGAGGGCGGTTTCCGGCGCGGAGATCGAGGCGACCGCCGAAGGGGAACTGCAGGCGCTCGCCGGCCGGAACAACGTCTTTGCCAGGGTCGCGCCCGAACACAAGCTGCGTCTGGTCCGGGCCCTGCAGGCGGGAGGCCAGGTGGTGGCGATGACCGGCGACGGGGTGAACGACGCCCCGGCCCTCAAACAGGCCAATATAGGCGTGGCCATGGGCATTACCGGCACCGCGGTCTCGAAGGAGTCGGCGGACATCGTCCTCACCGACGACAACTTCGCCAGCATCGTCGCCGCCGTGGAAGAGGGCAGGCGGGTCTACGATAACCTGATCAAATCGCTGACCTTTGTTTTGCCGACGAACCTGGGTCTGGCCCTCATCCTGATCTATGCTGTCGGATTTTTTCCGTTTGATTCCGGCAAGATGCAGCTTTTGCTGCCGATGTTGCCGGTTCAGCTGCTGTGGATCAATCTGGTGGCGGCGGTGAGTCTCGCGCTGCCCTTTGCCTTCGAGGCCAAAGAGCCCGATGTCATGCGCCGTCCGCCGCGTTCACCGCAGGAACCGGTCTTCACGGGATTTGTTATTTTTCGGACCGTGGTTGCCGCGCTGTTGATGGCGGTGGGCGCCATCGGCTTGTTCCAGTACGAATACTCTCGGGAACTGGCCATGGGAATTCCCGCCGACCGCGCCATGGCCGAGGCCCAGACGATGGCGGTCACAACCGTCATCATGTTCCAGATTTTCTACATGCAGAGCTGTCGAAGCCTGAAGGGCTCGATTTTTCAGATGGGATTGTTTAGCAATCCCGCGGTATTCATCGGGGTGGCGACGGTGCTGCTGCTGCAGTCGGCCTTCATCTTCCTGCCGATCTTAAACAGAATCTTCGGCTCGTCGCCTTTGGCCCTTCTCGATCTGGGCCTCGCGGCTCTGGTCGGCGCCGTGGTCCTGCCGATCGTTGCGGTCGAAAAGTTGTGGCGCAACCGCATCGCCGGAAACGCCAAGGATGACCAGCCGGACAGGGCGTGAAGATCGTGAGTAGGGTGCGCCGTGCGCACCGTGGGCATGCGATCATGGACGTGGCGGTGGATGTCCGTGAGGAAGGGGGAACGGTATTTGAGATTGTTTTCGGGCATCCGGGATGATTTTCGGTGCGCACGGCGCACCCTACGTTGCTCCGTGAATTCGTAGAGTACACCCTACCCGGCTGCTCTCTAGCCAGGGAATCCGGGCAATTCTTTCTGGTAGTGCCTGAAATACTCACCGAATTCCCGATCCAGGCCGGTAACGTGATTTTTGATCCATTCGGTGAGTTCTTGTCTCAGGTTATTGACGACGGCGGAGGACATCCCGCTTTCTTTGTATTCATCCACTACCCGGCCGAAGCGCGAAACAAAAAATTGGTGAGCCTGCCGTTGTTTTTCCAGTCCCGGATAATTCGATTCCGCCATGTATTTTTCTTCAAGCCCAAAATGCCTGACGGTGTATAGCTCGATCCTGGTGAACAGTTCCTCGATATCCCGCGAGCTGCAACCCTCGCGCATTGCCTCCACCAGATCGCTCAGGCAGGAAATTATCTGTTTGTGCTGGGCATCAATGACCGGAATATCCAATTTATATTTTTGTTCCCAATGCATTTCGTCGATCCGTCATAAATGTTGAGTCACTTACCGGCGGCCATTGACTTCCCTGAGGGGAAAGCTTCCCCTCAGAGGATTATATAATGCCTCGGGGCAAAAGCAAATCGCGATGCGACACTTTTACGGCATGGGAGGATAATGAAAAGGCGAAAAATCTTTCGCCCTGCCTGCCGAGCCTGCTATAGCACGGACAGGAGGAGGTTGCCAACCCCTTGCTTTTCAAGGGACAATTTCTGGGCGAGTTGATAGCTGAGATCGACGTCGCGGCCTTTGATATAGGGCCCACGGTCGGTGACGGTGGCCGTGGCCTGCTCGCCGGTCTCCGGGTTTTCGAGCAGGACCTTTGTACCAAGGGGTATCTCTTTATGGGCGATGGTCGGTCCGTACATGTTGAACGGTTCGCCGTTGGCCATCGGCCGGCCGTGATGATACTGGCCATACCAACTGGCCACCACCTCCTTCGTCTCGGTCGATTGGGTCTGGGGAATACGCAGGGTCCGGCCGATCTGCAGCGACCTTGGGTCGGTGATGTTGTTCAGTTTCAGGATGTCTTCCGGGTTGACATGGTACTTCTTGGTGGCCAGTTCCCAGACGGTCTCTCCGGCCTTCAGGGTGTGGGTCAGTTCCCCGGATTTGTTGTTTTCGGTCTTGCCGGTGGCCGCCCCGGGCTTGTCGAGCTTTTCCGGCTTTTCGATGGCCGCCTGTTGTTCGGCCTTTTTCAGGGTGGCGGCGAATTCCGAATTCGGCTGGTCGGAGAGGGTTGCGCCCTCCCGGACAAACCAGTTGCCGTTTGCGCGCGAACGGCCGACGGCCTGGGGATTCTGTTCCTTCAAGGTCCGCCAGTCGCTGCCCATCACCTTGGTTACATGGGCAATGGTATCTCCCCGTTGCACTGTGTATTCCATAATCCTTCAACCTCAAGCCCCCACAAGGGGGATAAGTACCTTCACGAAATTCCTTTCTCACGAAGGAATTTCTAAGGTACTAAAACTTTCTGCCCGGCGGAAAGCCCCAAAATCTCGCCGGTTCTTCTCTTGAGTATCGGCGGGACGGCGGAAAAGGTTAAGTTGAGAATTACTGTTAAACGGGAGTCGCGAGCCGTTTTTTCGCCGCTTCGAGGTCGAAGATGTTGGGATCGAAATCCGGTCCGGCCAATTCTTTGAAAGGATTCCGGCCTTTGCTGCCGCTTTTTTGCCAGGCGAGGAGTTTCTGGTATTCGTGGATATCGTCGACCGACTCCGGCGGGCAGGCCCGTTCCCCGGCCATGACGATCGGATGATCCAGGGGCCGGGTCGGGGACACCACCTCTTCCAGGGTGATTTCATGTTCCCAGCCTTGCCCGGCGTCGTAGAAATAGGTGAACATGAACCGCATGCTTTCCTCCAGGGTGAAGAGCCGGTACTTCTGTTCGTCGAAGCGTTTCGACTCCCTGATGCCGGCGCTGTGCATGGTCGGTTCATAGCTGATCTTGCCGATCAGGAACTGATGGATGTGGGAATCGCTCCAGCCCATGCTTCGCTGGATGACGTGGTGCAGCTGGGTCAGGTTAGAATCTCCCGGCACCTGGATCCGCCGCCAGATGAGGGGATCGGAGAAGGCGATGGCGACATGGAGGATATAGCTCGGGACAGGTTTGTCCGATTTTGGGATATCGATCTTCTTTGCTGCCGGAAAGACGCCTTTGATAACCTGGGCCATGAATGCGGCTCCTCGCTGAGAGTTTGTAGGGTAAATATCGCGGCCGATTATCGACAACGATAATTCAGGAACCGGGCGATGGCGAGGACGAGTTGCAGGTCGATCTCTTCTCCGACCTACTCGCTTTCGGAGATTTCCTGCAGCGTCCCGGTGAGCAGTTCCCTGAACCTCGCCGCTTCCTTGTCGTCTGCCCCGCTCCTGCTGCCGACCGTTTTGAAAAAGTCATGGCAGATCTTGATGTTGCCGGCCGACCACCGGCCGGTGAAGCCCTGTTCCGCTTCGGCGGTCAGCATGGCTTGACCGGCCTTGTTGTAATCCCGGCGGCCATGAGCCCAGTTGATGGTATGGCGGTAGTAGAGCAGCGAACGGTTGAGCAGAACAAAGAGCATGTCGATTGACTTGGCCGGGCCGACCTGCACCCGTTCGCCGCCGAGCGGGATGCCCATGACATGGGCCTTGCCGGAAAAGGATTCCCCGCCGAACAGGGCGCCGAGAGCCCCGGCCAGCGTCCCTACTGCGGTGAATAGCCCCAGGCCGTGGCCGAAGGTGGCCATCTCAAGACCCGCGCCGATGGCCGCCCCGCCCAGACCCCCGGCGATCATGACCTGTTTTTTCGTCATCCCGAGAAGCTGCCAGGTCCGCTCGTCGAACAGTTCGGCGTGGAGCACCGAGTGGGGAGGCAGTTCGTAGTGAAAGATGTTGTGCTTGAACAACCCGCGAATCCGTTCGTGGGCGATCTTTTCCTTGCGGGCAAGCGTCTCGCTGTAGGTGGCAAGAAGTTTTTCCCGACACTTTTCGGCATCGCGTTCCGAGGCGATATTTTCCGAGAGCTGCAGCGACAGGCAGTCGGTCAGGAGGCCGGCGATGATATCGACCGTGGCCGCATTGCGCGCCGCCCAGTCCTTGCGGAAGGCGGCGACCACCTGGGACAGCGGTTTCTGCCAGTCCTGGTCGATCGATTTCAGGGCTTCGAGGAGCAGAATCCGCTCGGCATAGGTGGCCCGATGGGCGTTGAACACCCGGTTCGAGTTGAAGTTCTTGCGGAATTCCATCTTCCATTCTTCCAGGAATTCCTCGGTGTTTTCCTTGCAGTTGATGATCGCCATCCGGGGCTTGCCGGTCAGCCGCAGGATCTCCATTTCGGCACGGTCGACCCCCCGGACCGGGCGCGAGCCGTCCACCACATAGATGATTCCCGCGCCCCGCTCCAGCGGCCCGAGGAGTTCGTAGTCGTCGTGCAATTCCGGGACGGTCGCCGCGAACCGGCGGAATTCCGCCAGCGGATTTTCGCCTGCTCCTGACCGCCGTTTCATCTCGGAAAGGACCCTGGCCGGATTCTGGAAGCCGGGGGTGTCGGTGAAGCGCAGCACCTCGCGGCCGTCGATGATGACCGGGAAGGAGCGGCATTCGGTGGTCTCGCCGGGAAAGGGACTCACCCGGACCGAGTCGTCCTCGGCCAGGGTGGAAAGAACGGAAGACTTACCCTCGTTTGGATGTCCCAGTATGGCAAATTCCGGTATGGTCATGGCTTCCTGTCATGGGGTCAGGGAAAAGGTGTGCAGGTAAGGATCGCCGAGCGCCGTCAGTTTCTTCCGCCAAATCTTCAGCTGCTGCGGGGCGAGCGGAGTAAAGCCGCTCCGCACCGGCCGTCCTACCAGTCCCAAATGAATCATGGTCTTTTTGGGCAGAATCTCGCGCAGTTCCTTCAGGTAGGTCAGAAAGGCGACCAAAGGCGGCATCCAGCCCTCCATCAGAATGAATACCCCTTCTTCCGGCCCCTGGCAACTGTCGGTCAGCATGGTTTTGAGTTCCTGGTCCTCTTCATAGCCAGTCATGAATGTGTGCACACTCTTGATGGCGAGGCCGCGGTTATGGAGGAGCGGGGCGAGCTTTTCGGGCGGGCAGAGGCCGAAGATATCGTCCGGGATGAGCAGGATCTGCGGCAGGAGGGGCGCCGCCTGGGGCGCCTGGGGCGATTGGGGCTCTGCAGGTTCGCCGCCCGCGCCGTCTTCCAGTTTCGTTTTCGCCGGTTCGGGCGGGGCCTGGGTGGAAACGAGCGGTGTCAGCATTCGTCTGATCAGGGCTTCAACCGCCGCGGTATCCAGGTGAAGATGGCGTAACACCCGGTGTTCCGCCGCTTTTCCCAGCGCAAAAAGCACAAGGCGGAGGAGCAGGCCGTAAACGATGAGGCACAGGACCAGAAAAGGCCACCAGGCGACGAGGTCCTGGGTCGCAAGGTGGTAGATGCCCTCCTTCAGGATGATTCTGCTGCCCTCGATCTCGGCGAGAGTCGGGTAGCCCCCGGCCATCTCCGTTGTGGGCAGCCAGGACCAGGGCAAAGCGGCCAGCTGCACGGCCCGGTGCAGGGCTTCGCCGCTCACCTGCAGCGTCGACTGCCAGCCGAAGGCGAGATCGCTGGTGGTGATTTTCGTAAAAATTGTGGCTAACAGGCCGATATTGAAACCGATCGCCAAGAGCTGGGCGAGAGCGAACAGCGGCCAATAGAAGAGCGAACCGTAGACGGAACTGCCGGCCTTGACGATGCCGAAGGCCTGGCCGAGGCTGGCCCGCTTATCCGGCGCCAGATTGCGCAGCCACTGCTTGTGGAGAAATGAGGCGAGCCGGGCCATCATGCCGCGAAAGAAGAGGGAGTAAAAAGATGGCGGTCTCATCCGGGGCAGGACCAGGCGAACCAGCCAGCCGCAACCGAGGAGGGTGGCCAGAACCAGTTGGGAGACGACAAACAGCAAAAGGAAATGAAAGACGTTCACCGGTGTCGTCCCGGTATAGGCAAAGAACGACAGCCCGGCGAAAAGACCTGTCAGCACCCCAATGACCGCGGCGAGGTTTTTGGCGAGAAAGTGGGTGTCGGTGAAAATGGTGCCGGGACTTCGCTGCTCATCGCCGGGGAACTCGTGGGCAATCCTGGTGTCCAGCCAGAGGCGGATCAGCTGATAACGCGATAACTCCTTTTTGTTGACAGGTAAATTCTGCTGCTCCAGCAGGATGCCCCGGTCCCGAACATGCAGGACATCCTCGTCTGCGTCCTTGTCCCGATGCAGGAAATATTCCAGATCTATTATATCCCGATAATGCCAAGTAGTTTTCATGGGCGCCATTATACCAGAATGCCGAGTGCAGGCAAGGGGTACGGGAGATCAGCGGCGGCCAATGGC
>Ga0154407_1234_pt1 | contig 14549 bp, 12 predicted proteins | sample RifGroB2_FD_115911 | JGI IMG/M metagenome (GOLD analysis project Ga0154407, IMG submission 115911) | Desulfobacterales bacterium GWB2_56_26
AAGCTGCCGGATGAAAAATTTAATTGCCAGTCTCCAGGATTTTAACCATCCGTCAGCCGGCAATAAAATACTCACGGATGTGCATGTTTCCATCGACTCCGTGTTGATGTTATGCAAGAGCGATTTTAGGCAGAAACGAATTTCAACCGTACTGAACTGCGTTGAGCAGTTGCCGCGGATCATGGCTATTCCAGACCAGATTAAACAAGTCCTTCTCAACCTGTTGAACAATGCAGCGGACGCCTGCGTCCCGACCGGCGGCGGAGAGGTCACGATAAGCACCAGGCAGGAGGAGCAAAAAGTCGCCATTGCAATCCGAGACACCGGCGTCGGTATTCATCCTGAAAAATTGAGTCTGATCTTTCAGCCGTTTTACTCGACAAAGCCGGAAGTCAAGGGAACGGGCCTGGGATTATCGATCTGCCATGGTATAATCCAAGCTCATAATGGAGAGATTCGTGTTGAGAGCCAGCCAGGGAAAGGTTCAACCTTCACGGTCCTTCTGCCTATCAAATGAGAATGATTTGCGAGGTTTCAATGGTCTGGGCGCTGAAGTCCCTTCTCTAAGAACTTGCTGTTTTCACCCAGCAGCGCAGCAACTCTGCCACACTCCAGGCCTGCGCTACGCAACCGCGCGGGGTGTACGGCTCTTCGGCATCGAAGACTTCGCTGACCGAGCCGATACAGGCGTCGTTCATATGTGCCATCAAACCCAGCAGGAATTGTCTGGCCTCCGCCTCCTTGCCCGAATTCAGCTTGAGCCACGCATCCACATAAGGACCGATGAGCCATGCCCACACCGTGCCCTGGTGGTATGCTGCATCGCGCGAGCGCAGGTCGCCGTAATATCGAGCTTTGTAATCAGGATGCCCGGGCGCGAGGGAACGCAGGCCAACAGGCGTGAGCAGGCGATACGTCACCGCGTCCATTACCTGTTGCCATCGAGCTTCGTCGAGCACAGGGTGATCGAGGGAGATGGTAAAAATCTGGTTCGGGCGGCATGCGTCGTCGCTTACGCCGTTTTCGGCATCCACCACGTCATACAGGTACCCCCCCTGTTCATACCAGAACCGCAGGTTGAAAGACTCCCGCACACGATCGGCCGTCTCTTTCATCCGCAGCATGGCAGTCTCCTGGTCCTCTTCCTTCAGCCACCCCTCCATCAGCCGCAGTGCATTGTACCAGAGGGCGTTGATCTCCACCGCTTTGCCCCGCCGCGGCGTAACCACCCAGTCTCCCACCTTTGCATCCATCCAGGTGAGTTGATATCCTTGCCGCCCCTGCCGCAGCAACGCGTCCTCTGCATCCATGCCGATGCCGAAGAGCGTTCCGCTCATGTGCTGCTCAATGATCTCCGTCAGTTTAGGCAGCAGCAGCCTCAGCGTCTCGCGGTCGTTCGTCAGCTGCACATATCGGTGGACGGCGTGGAAGAACCACAGTGAGGCGTCGGCAGTATGGTAAAGTCCTTCCCTCTCGCCTTCGGGAAACATATTGGGGATCAGCCCGTCGCGGACATAATTGGCAAACGTCAGCAGAATCTGGGCCGCCTCATTCCTGCGGCCGGTCTTCAGGGTGAGTCCTTCGAGACTTATCATGGTGTCGCGGCCCCAGTCGGTAAACCAGTGGTACCCCGCGATAACTGTTCTACCCCCACCGTCGGGAACCGGCAGGCGAGAGTTTTCCAGGCGCCCGACCGGCGTAATGAGGAACTGATCGGCGGCAAGCACCAGTTCCGCAGCCGGTCCCTCCTGCGCTTCCGGCGAAGCGGCGTCCAGCAGCAGCTTGCGGCGATCGAGCTCCGCACGGTACGTTCCCTCGGGCGATAGTGCCCGGATCGTTTCCCACTTTTCGGTCGACGCCACGAGCGTGGTCCGGTCGCCTTCGCGCAAGTCGACACGAAAGTAACCGGGACTCCAGAGCGACCCCTGCCACTCGTAGCCGCGATTGCGCTCGGTGCGATACGGAATCAGGGAGGTTTCCCTGCGGTCGAAGGTGAATGCCGTTGACGGGCCATGAACGATAAGCCGCAGCACGGGCAGCCCCGCAGGCCCCGTGATCTCGAACTGGTCCTCGAACACCGATAATGTATAGTTTACTGAGCGTCGCTCGCTGACCTGCGCATCGTGCGAACGGAAATGCATCGCCGGCCGCAGCCCCAGCCGCAGACTACCTTTGCCGGCGAGCAGAAGATACGTCACGTGCACAGTGTTCTGCCGGTATGGAAGGATAAGACGTTTTTCAAGAACGAACCCATCCACCTCGTAGCGCCACACCGGCAGTCCGGCTTCCAACCGAAACTCGCTGACAGCAAGGGTCGTTTCCGGAGAGGCGCCCGCAAGTTCCTCGGCGCCCGTATGCAGTACCCGACGGTCCGGAAGGCGCAGGCGCTCGGAGAGCCCGTTCAGCATCATCATGCGGCCCAGCGGATTGGGCAGAGCGGCAATCAAAAGCCCGTGGTACCGGCGGGTGATGGCGCCTGTGACGGTTCCCGATGCATATCCGCCGAGGCCGTTGGTGACCAGCCACTCCTTCATCAGGTGGGGATCCGATTGCGATTCGTTTAATGTGCTTTTGTGAATTACTCGAATCAGATCAGTCATGGCTCTCTTGCTCCGCCGATATGGGATGCAATGCTACCGCGGCATGCCCGGGGATGCGCCAGTTGTCTTCGGAATCGAGCGGGGGCGTCCCGGTGCCGCCGTATCGGGGATCCTCGCTCGACCACAATGTCTGCCACGCCGTTCCACCCGGTGGCGCGAGCAGCGGCTCCGGCGCGGGGTCCAGATGCAGATCCGCGCCGAAGTTCACCAGCAGCAGGCGGTCATCATCGTCCGTGCCGAAAAAACGCAGCAACAGGCACTCTCCGGCGAGCACAGCCCCATCCACACTGCCCGGAGTCTGGGCCGCGAAGACGGAATCTTCGCGGCGCAAACGCAGCAGATCCCTGTGCAGATCGTAGGTGCTACGGTTACGCTTCCGCTCGCTGAAATCAAGCTTGCACCGCTCGAAGGTAGAGGGATCAGCCGGGTCGGTCAGGCGTGACTGCATCTCGCTTGTTGCCTGACTGCGGAACTGGACCAGAAACTTTGTTCGCCCTTCCGCCACGAGCCTGGCAAGCTCGGATTTATGATCGGCAAAATAACAGAACGGACTTGACGACGCGAACTCTTGCCCTTGAAAAAGCATGGGGGTTCCAGGCGCAAGCAGCAAGAGTGCGGTCATCGCCCTCAACCGCCCCGGACTGGTCAGGAACTGCACACGCTGGCCGTGGCCGTTATTGGCGATCTGGTCGTGATTCTGAATAAACGTCACGAATTTTTCCGGTGCCAGCCCGAGTCCGGATATACCGCGCCGCTTTTTCTGCCACTTGTAGCGTTGTCCCTGGTAGAGATAGCCGTACTTCACCATCGAGATGAATTCCTGCGGCTTGCCCAGATAGTCGGTGTAGTAGGCTTCGTTGCGCCCTGTCATCGCGACCATGGCGCTGTGATGGAAATCGTCGTTCCAGAGAGCGTCCAGCCCGTAGCCGCCGCTCTCGATCGGGCGCACCAGTTTCGTGTGTTGCGGCTCGTTCTCCGCCACAAGAATTGTCTTCCTTCCGCGTGCCGATGCCCGCACGCATTTGCCGATAGCCATGACGATATGCTCCGGAGAGGCGTCGAAAATCGCCTGGGTGGCGTCCAGCCGCAGACCATCGAGGTGGAACTCATCTATCCAGTACGCAGCGTTGGTGAGGAAAAATTCTCGCACCGGACCTGCCTTCTCGCCATCGAAGTTGATAGGCTTTCCCCACTCGCCTTCATACTTGTCGCTGAAATAGTCGGGTGAAAACTCATTCAGGTGATTCCCGTCCGGGCCGAAATGGTTGTAGACCACGTCGAGAATCACCCCCAAACCAAGGCGATGGGCTTCGTCGACAAAACGGCGGAAATCGTCCGGCTCGCCATACAGATGAACCGGAGCGAACATTCCGACGCCATCATAGCCCCAGCCAAAACGACCGGGGAAATCGCCCACGGGCATCACTTCGAGAAGGGTGATTCCGCAGTCAGCCAACTCCGCAAGCTCGCGCTGTGCTGCCTGCCATGTCCCTTCTTCCGTGAAGGTACCGATATGCATTTCGTAGATGACCTGGCCCTTTAAATCGACACCCTGCCATCCGCCGTCGTTCCATCGGAACCTCGAAGGATCCACCACCTGCGACCCACCGAAGGGTCCGTCCGGCTGATACCGTGACGCCGGGTCGGGAAAGCAACCGGCGTCATCCAGCCGGAAGCGATAGCGAGTCCCCTCAGCCGCCTGCGGGACCGGGCCTGCAAAGTACCCGTCTTCCTGCCGTTTCAGTTGTACGGTCGCCGGCGCTCCAGGTCCAGCCTCAAGGAGAACTTCCATTTTCTTCGGTCGAGGCGCCCATACTCGGAAATGCGTGCCGCCGTTCGGCTGCAGTTCGGCACCCACGGGATATCGTCGTTTGAGATTCATTTTTTGATTCATGATAGTTTAGAACTCCTCAAAGCAAAAACGAATTGCACCATCGTTTTCGTTGTCCGAGTTGGATCGTAAGCTCACTTGCCGACAGACTTTCTTTCATGCAAAGCAATCCCGGCCAGACGATTCAGGTCTGCGTCCGTTACCGAAGGAAGAAAGCGCTTGCGAAAAAGCTCGTGGTGAACAATACGAAGAATTGCAACCAGTGGAGTTGCAACCAGCACGCCCAGCACACCAAAGGCAGTTACGCATAAGAGCATGGAAAAAATCACCGCCAACGGGTGCACTTTCACGCTACGTGCCATGATGAAGGGGAGGATTACATTGTTCTCCAGCACCTGGACTGCAATGTAAGCGAGCACGACCCACAACGGGGTCATCCCTCCTTCGCCGAAAGCAAGCAGGAGTGCGGGCATGGCGCTGAAGATGGGCCCCAGATACGGAACGGCCTCCAGAACGCCGGCTGTCATCCCGAGGATCAAAGCATCCATGAAACCGAAGATCGGCCACATGAGCAGGAACACCAGCGTACCGATTGTCACCATTCCCAGCACGGTGGCCAAGGCCCAGGTGGGAACAAATCTCCCGATGTTCTGCAAGATGACCAGGGCCTGGTTGTGGTGCCGCTCGGGTATGATAGAAAGCATTCCCCCAACGATCGGGTGGGGATTCATGAGCATAAAGACTACGCCGAAAAAGACCGTCACCAAAACGACCAGGATTTGAACTCCATTGACGGCGACCGCGGTGAAACTGCCAAGCACACCTTGAAACATCGCAATCAAATTGGAACGAAGGGATTTTTGCTCTTCAGGGGGTGTAGCCGGAGCTGGAGGAGTTCGAGGCCGTGTTTCCGGCGCCCCCTCCGCCGATTCGTCCCGGGCAATTTCAGTTCTTACTTCCGCCTGAAGCTTTTTCTCGAAAATGACTGCTTTCTGTTCCATTTTGATCAGGGGCTTTTGCAGACGCTCCCAGTAATCGGGCAGCGATTCCGAGAATTTTATAATCGAGGTTTTCATAGGGCCAAACAAAGCCCAGCCCAGCAAAGCGATACAAGCAATCAATCCGACCGTGATCAACGCCGTGGGTATTTTTCTCCCCCCGGTTAAAGCCCGCATCCTGAGAATCACAGGATTGATTGCGAGAGAAACCAGAAGAATGAGCAAAAAGGACAAGATAATGGGAGAAAGCAGGTAAAATGTCTTGATAAAGGCAAGCAGCGCCGCTCCCAGTATCACATAGACTGCAATCGAGCGAGGCTTCGCCTCTGATGTCCTTCTCTCCATAATTCCCTTCTATTTAAGCCGCCCCTCGACCACTTTCCAGTCAATGCCGGCAAAAAACGCCTCCTTGAAGCTGAGTCCTTGCAGACCTTTGAAAAATCGAGATCAAAGCATGGGCGAGAAAGATTTTTGCATTTATCTTTCAAGCCCATGAGACCTCTCATTTAGTCATGGTTGTTCTCTCTTGAAGGCTCATGTTTGCTGGAGCTACAGGCGTCGACCTTGAATGACACGAACCAGCAGCACTATTACCGCAATGACCAAAAGAATATGAATGAGTCCGCCCATTGTATACGAGGAGACAAGACCCAGGACCCAGAGGATAATCAGTATAATTGCAATTGTTTGGAGCATTTTCTCTCCTTTGCCATAGCTTGGCGGATCTCAAGGCGAAGTGGGGCTAAAAATCGTTCCTCAGTGAAGACTACAATTGCCCCTGGACCGGATGTCCTGTAGATCTTCTGTTATTTAGCTCGCATGTCATTCTTGACAGACTTCACGCCCTCCACCGTGCGCGCAACCTCGACCGCTTTGTTGATGTCGGCCGGGTTATAGACGAAACCGCTCAGTTGCACGACACCCTTGAAGGTTTCGACATTTATCTCGGCAGATTTCAGTGAGGGTTCTTGGAGAATTGCCGTCTTAACCTTTGTGGTGATCACCGTGTCATCGAAATATTCCCCGGTTCCCGCCTTCTTCGGTGTCGAGGCGCAGCCTAAAAAAATGGTCAGCAGGATGACTGATAAGAAAGCGGTAATAATCTTCGGACTTTTCATAATCCCTCCAAAATTTTGAATAAATTTCACAGCTCTCGCAGAATTACCTCTTTTCAACCTCCTTCCGTGCTGCCAACCTGAAGTGAGGCGCTGTCATTAATACAAAACAACGCAATCTTTATGCCAGGACGACACACTCTATAATCTGCGGGATAACGTTATGTTTTCAGGAAATATATACCGAGCAGACACCTCCACGGCCGTCAACTGTAACGAACGAAACAAGGTTATATCTGACCATTGGTCATATATAACCACTGGTCGGAAATAACCTTTATTTCGCAGCGCACATAACGAAACCCTGTACGCCTCCCTCTTCCAAGGTTCCGTCATCCCAATATGACGATGATATTCTTACGACTTTTTCCTGAGCGCTCATCGCCTGAAAATGATATCTTCTTGAAAATCCAAATTGATATCATAATCAAGAATCTTATCTTCTTAGCAGTTGAAGCGTTGGCATTTTGACCAGGCCGGCAATGCGGCTTAACGGACGAGGAAAAATATGACAAAAGAATCGAAACGTAACCGATACCTGAACGAAAACTTTGACAGGTTCGTAGCCCAATTGAGCGAGTGGCTGGCGATCCCAAGTATCAGCACCCTCTCCGAGAACCGCGACGATGTCCGGAAGGCAGCGGAGTGGGTCCAAAAACGGCTTTCGGCCATAGGTTTCCCCCAGCCGCAGATCATTCCCACGGCCGGCCATCCTCTGGTTTTTGCCGAATGGCAGGTGGACGCGCACCAGCCGACCCTGCTCATCTACGGCCATTACGACGTCCAGCCGGTCGATCCGCTGACGGAATGGTGCTCTCCGCCCTTCACCCCTGCCATCCGCAACGGCAATATCTACGCCCGCGGAGCCTGCGACGACAAGGGTCAGGTCATGCTGGTGCTGGCGGCCCTCGAAGCCTGGGCGAAAGTCGACCATTCCCTGCCGGTAAATATCAAAATTCTCCTGGAGGGCGAGGAAGAAGCCGGGGGTGCGGCGATTGGCGAATACGTCCGGCAAAACCCGGAACACCTTCGGGCGGATGCGGTGCTCATCTGCGACACCCATATGGCCAGCCCGGAAAAACCCTCGATCATCACCGCTCTCCGAGGCATCCTCTACACCGAAATCGCCGTTTTCGGGGCCAAGACCGACCTGCATTCGGGCAGCTACGGCGGCGTTGCCCCCAATCCCCTGCATGCCCTCTGTCTTGTGATCAGCCGTTTGAAGGGCGAGGACGGGGTGATCGACATCCCGGAACTGGACACACACATCCCGGCGCCGTCTGTTACGGAAAAACAGTCCTGGCTGCGCGATACCCTGCACATCGAAGACGCCCTGCGCCGGGAAATGGGTGTCGACCAACTGGTTGGCGAGGCGGCCTATCCGGCCCTGGAACGCATCGGCCTGCGCCCGACCCTGGAAGTCCACGGGATTAAAGGCGGCTTCGTCGGCGAAGGGGCGAAGACCGTCATCCCCGCCACGGCGACGGCCAAGGTCAGCATGCGCCTGCCGGCCAGTCTCGACCCCGACACGGTATTTACCTGGCTGGAAAAGGCGGTATCCGACAAGATGCCGAGCGGCTACCGGGTCCAGCTCACCAACCTCCATGCCGGCAAAGGCGTTGCGGTCAGCCCCGATAATCCTTTCGTCCGAGCCGCGGCCGAGGCCTTGACCGCCGAATACGGGACTGCCCCGGTCTTCATGCGGGAAGGAGGCTCGATCCCCATCGCCGCGCTTTTTGCCGAGGTGCTCCACGCTCCCCTCGTCCTCATGGGTTTCGGCCTGCCCGACGACACCGTCCACGCCCCCAACGAAAAGTTCAGCCTGTCCCAGTTCGGCAAAGGCATGAAGACGGTCGCCGATTTCCTCGGCCGCCTGCGCCGGCCGTAAAAACTGCAACAAGGAGCGTCATTTTCGGGATTCTCTCGTGAAATGGCGCTTCTCCGCCATCTCCCTTTATTTCATGATTGAAAATATCTTGCCTCCAAGTCTGCTTTCAGAGTAGGTTGCTCTGGAATTTTATTTAGAAAAAAAGTCGTTATTTGCACACTATGTTTTGCTCGGCAAGGGCTCGACATTCCGAATATTCGGTCAATATCGTGTTTCGCCGAAGATAATTTTGTATCAATTCATCATTCTCAAAATCGAGCGAACTCAAAGGAGGAAAGCATGAAAAAGATTATAGGCAAGTCACTCTGTACGCTGGCGGCCGCCTGTCTGATGACGGCTGCACCTGTCTGGGCCGAAAATATCAAGATCGGCGCCCTGCTGGCCGTTACCGGGCCTGCATCGTTCCTCGGCGGGCCGGAGGCCCGCACCCTGGAAATGCTGGTCGAAGAAGCCAACGCCAAGGGCGGCATCAATGGCAACAAGATCGAACTCCTGGTGAAAGATACCGCCGGCAACCCGGAAAAGGCCATTTCGCTGGCCAAACAGCTGTTGGAGGAAGACAAGGTCCTGGCCGTTGTCGGACCGTCCAGCTCCGGCGAAACCATGAGTGTGAAAAAGATCTTCGAGGACGCCCAGACCCCGCTGCTCTCCTGCGCCGCAGCGGAAGTCATCGTCAACCCGCTGGCCTCCTGGGTCTTCAAGACCCCGCAGAATGATTCCTCGGCGGCGATCAAGATCTTCATGGAGATGAATAAGCTGGGGATCGAAAAGATCGCCGTGCTGGTCGACAATTCCGGCTTCGGCAAGGCCGGCAAGGAACAGCTGGTCAAAATCGCTCCGGACTATAAGATCGACATCGTCGAGGCAGAAGTCTACGACGCCAAGGCCACGGATCTTTCCGCCGTAGTTGCCAAGATCAAGGCCAACCCGGCAGTTCAGGGAATTGTCAACTGGTCCATCGTGCCGGCCCAGTCCATCGTCGTCAAGAACATCCGCCAGGCTGGCTGGCAGGTACCGATTTTCCAGAGCCACGGTTTCGGCAATATCAAATATGTGGAGGCGGCAGGAGCCGCGGCGGAGGGCGTCATCTTTCCCGCCAGCCGGCTGTTGATGGCGGATCAACTGCCCGACAGCCATCCCCAGAAGGCGCTCTTGGTCAAATATGTCAAGGATTACGAGACCAAGTTCCAGGAGCCCGCTTCCACCTTCGGCGGCCATGCCTATGACGCCTTCATGATCCTGGAAAAAGCGGTAGCCGTGGGCGGCAACGACAAGGCCAAGGTCCGGGAGGCTATCGAAGGCCTGCACAATCTGCCGGGCACCGCCGGTGTTTTCACGTTTTCCGCCACCGACCATAACGGCCTCGATCTCAACGCCTTTGAGATGATGACCGTCAAGGACGGCAAATTCGTCCCGTACACCGGCAAGTAAGCCGACAGAGGTTTTTCGGCCGGGACGCTTCGCGATGTCCCGGCCGGTTCTGTAAAACCGGCAATTTTTCCTGAAGTTACGTAGCGTATGACGACAGAACTGTTCATTCAATACCTGGTGGCCGGGATCACCTATGGCAGTATCTATGCGATCGTCGCCATAGGCTTCAACATCATTTACAACACCACCGGCATCATCAATTTCGCCCAGGGCGAATTCGTGATGCTCGGCGGTATGCTGTCGATCACCTTCCTCCAGTTTCTGCCCCTGCCCGTGGCCATCGCCCTTGCGGTTCTCGCCACCATGGCCATCGGCGCCGGCATCGAGATGCTCTTTATCCGCTGGCTGAAACAGCCGGGCATCCTGCGGATGATCATCATCACCATCGGCCTTTCCATCCTCATCCGCGAGACCGCCCTCCATTTCTGGGGGGCAAACGTCCGCTCGCTGCCGTATTTCGTCGGCAACGAGATCAGCACCATCGCCATCTTCGGGGCCAGGGTCTCGCCCCAGGTGCTCTGGGTTATCGGCACCTGCGGCCTGATGGTAGTGTTTCTCAACATCTTTTTCCAGACGACCTCCATCGGCCGGGAGATGCGGGCCTGCGCCGCCAACCGCGTGGCCGCCGTGCTCTGCGGGATCGACACCCGGAATATGGTGACCTTGTCCTTTATCCTCAGCGCAGGGATCGGCGCCTTGGCCGGCGCGGTGATGTCGCCGATCACCTATACCCAGTACGACATCGGCACAGGTCTTGCCATCAAGGGATTCACCGTTGCCATCATCGGGGGTCTCGGCAATTCGCTCGGCGCCGTCGGCGGAGGCCTGCTGCTCGGCATTCTCGAGGCATTTTCGGTCTCCGTCGTGCCGCTCGCCTTCCAGGATGCCATCGCCATCACCATTCTCCTCGTGATCCTGTTCGTCAGACCGCACGGCCTGTTCGGATCGAGCGCCGTGGCCGGACTGAAGGAGTTTTAACGGCATGCGCAAGAATTTCGTTTTTCTGCCCGTCCTGATCATAGTCGTCCTCATCCAGCTCCTCACCGCCTGGACCGGGACTATCTTTTATCTGACCCAGATGACCATGTCGGCTTATTATTCGCTGCTGATCGTCGGCCTCTGCGTGCTCATGGGCTATGCCGGGCAGATCTCGCTCGGCCACGCCGGCTTTTTCGCCATCGGCGGCTATATTTCGGCCGCGCTGACCACTCGCAACCTCACCGCCCATGTCGAACACCCTGTGGTGCGATTGCTCGATCTCCTCGGCTGCCTGCAGGCGGGGCAGGATATCTACGGCGATCCCCTCCTGGTCGTAACCCCCTGGGCGGCCTGCCTGCTGGCCATTGGTGCGGCACTCGCCGTTTCCTTTGTCCTCGGCATTCCGGTGTTGAAACTGAAGGGCCACTACCTGGCCATGGCCACCCTGGGCTTCGGCATCATCGTCTATCGGCTGGTGCTGGCCAGTGAATATTTCGGCGAGGCGGACGGCATCTCGGGCGTGCCCGGCTTTTCGCTGCTGCCTGGCCTCTTCGTCAGCGGCGACATCTCCTGGCGGGTCACCAACTACTACATCGCCTGGGGCGTATTACTGATCGCCATGCTGCTGCTCCGGCATCTCATCGACTCGCGAGTGGGCAGGGCGCTCAGAGCCATCCACGGTGCCCAGGATGCGGCCGACGCCATGGGAGTCGATACGGCCAGGTTCAAGCTGCAGACTTTCATGGTGTCGGCGGTGCTCTCGGCGCTGGCCGGCATCCTTCTTACCCACTATAACGGCGGCATCGGCCCCTCCGAGGCCAGCGTCATGAAGTCGGTGCGCTATGTCGCCATCGTTGCGGTCGGCGGGATGGCCCACCTGTGGGGCGCTCTGGCCATGGGCATGATCCTCAACTTCCTCTCGCTACGCGGTTGCTTCGGCAGCTATGACGATGCGGTCTTCGGCGTCATTTTGATCGTCATCATGCTCTTTGCCCCGAACGGCATTCTCAGCCTTAGGCTTGGTCTGCTTAGTCCGCTTAGCTTGAAAGGGCGGCAGTTTTTCGGTTTTCTGCGAAAGAAGCAGGCGGCAAAGGAGGCGTAAGAGGATGACACTGCTGCAGGTAGACCAGCTCGGCAAGCGGTTCGGCGGGCTCCAGGCCGTCGACGGGGTCAGCTTTTCCCTCCGCCAGGGTACGATCAAGGCGGTAATCGGTCCGAACGGGGCGGGCAAGACCACCCTCTTCAACTTGATCGCCGGGATGCTGGCACCGACCGCAGGCGAAATCAGATTTCAGGGAAAAGCAATCCAGGGGATGCGGCCGTTTCGCATCGCCGGCCTCGGCATCGCCAGGACCTTTCAGAATATCAAGATGTTTGCCGGGATGACCGCCCTTGAAAACGTCATGGTCGGCAGGCACGTGCGGTCAAAGGCCGGCTTTCTCGCCTCCATGTTCCGCACTTCCGGCTGCCGGTCGGAAGAACGGGCGATCCGCGACAAGTCAATGGAACTGCTCGACTTTGTCGGCATCGCCGACTGCGCCGAGACGCTTGCGACCAACCTTGCCTTCGGCCAGCAGCGGGCGGTGGAACTGGCCCGGGCCCTCGCTCTCGAACCGACCCTGCTGCTCCTGGACGAACCGGCGGCGGGGCTCAATATCTATGAAACGGCGGAGATCGGCAGGCTTATCGCCAAGATCAGGGACTTAGGGATAACCGTGCTGCTGGTCGAACACGACATGTCTCTCGTCATGGACATCTCCGACGAGATCGTGGTGCTCAGTTTCGGCCAGAAGATCGCCGAGGACGTTCCCACGGTGATCCAGCAGAATCCGGAAGTGATCAAGGTCTATCTCGGCGAATAGGAGAACCCAGGCAATGCTGCGCATACGAAATCTTGAGGCCGGCTACGGCAAGCTGCGCGTCCTGAAAAATATCTCGATGCATGTAGATGCCGGCGAGATCGTGGCCATCATCGGGGCCAACGGCGCGGGCAAAACCACCCTGCTCTCGACCATCGCCGGCCTGATTCGGGCCACCTCGGGGGAGATCCGTTTCTTAAGCGAGGATATCACCCGGCTGCCCGCCCCCAAAATTCCCGCCAGGGGCTGCGTCATGGTGCCGGAAGGCCGGCAGGTGTTTGCGCCGATGACGGTCGCCGACAACCTCATCCTCGGCGGCCATGCCCTGCCCCGGGAGCAGAAAAAGGAGCTGGACCGGCTGCTTGCCCATCAGTACGAACTCTTCCCGATCCTGGAGAAGAGGAAGACCCAGCTGGCCGGAACGCTTTCCGGCGGGGAACAGCAGATGCTGGCCATGGGCCGGGCGCTCATGTCCCGGCCGTCGCTCGTCATGATGGATGAACCTTCGACGGGACTTGCCCCGCTCATCGTCCGTGACATCTTCCAGATCATCGTCCGACTGAGGAATGAAGGCAATACGGTCCTCCTGGTCGAACAGAACGCCAAGGCGGCCCTTGCCATTGCCGACCGCGGCTACGTCATGGAGACCGGCAAGGTCATCATCCAGGGACCGGCCGAGGATCTGCTGGCCAACAGCGATGTGCAGCGGGCCTATCTCGGCCGGGAAAAATTGGAAGAATGATGTAGGGTGCGCCATGCTCACCGTGGCATGCGCTCATGGACGTAGCGGTGGATGTTTGTGACGAAAGGGGAACGGTATTTGAGATTGTTTCCGGGCATCCGGGATGATTTTCGGTGCGCACGGCGCACCCTACGTTGCTCCGTGAATTCGTAGGGTGCGCCATGCGCACCTGCAGGGTAAAATATAGAGAAAACCGTTCACTTCTGCTTAAGCGGAGAACTTATGTACTGGCAACCTGAATTCGAATGCATGGCAAGGGAAGACCTGGAACAGCTGCAGCTGGAACGGCTGCAGGCCACTCTCTACCGGGTCGGCACGCATGTCCCGTTTTATCGGCGACAGCTGCGAGAGGCCAAAATCGACTACGAGGCCATCACCTCGCTCGCCTCGCTACGCAGTCTGCCAATTACCACGAAAGAGGATTTGCACGACAACTACCCCTACGGCCTTTTCGCAGTGCCTCTGCGGGACGTGGTCAGGATCCATTCCTCCTCCGGCACCACCGGCATGTCGACGGTTGTCGGCTATACCAAAAATGATATCAAGAACTGGTCGAACCTGGTGGCCCGCATCTTCCGCAGCGCGGGCGTCACGCCCGAGGATGTGGTGCAGATCGCCTACGACTACGGCATATACACCGGCGGCCTCGGCCTGCACTACGGCGCCGAACGGCTTGGGGCCTCGGTCATCCCCATTGCCTCGGGCAATATCAAGCGGCAGATCCGGATCATGAAGGATTTCAAGACTACCGCGCTGGTCTGTACCCCCTCCCATGCCCTGAAAATCGCCGAGGTGATGATGGAAATGGGCGTCAATCCGAGCGGCTTGTCCCTGCGCTACGGCCTTTTCGGCGCCGAACCCTGGTCCGAGGCGATGCGCCGGGACATCGGCGAGCGTCTCGGCATCCTCGCCACCGACAACTACGGCCTGGCGGAAGTCATGGGGCCGGGCGTCGCGGGGGAATGCCGGGAATGCAACGGGCTGCATATCAATGAGGATCATTTCCTGGTCGAACTGCTCGATCCGGTGACGCTCGAACCGGTAGGCGCGGGTGAGGTCGGCGAACTGTTCATCACCACGCTGACCAAGGAGGCCTTTCCGGTCATC
>Ga0154407_1227_pt1 | contig 14532 bp, 11 predicted proteins | sample RifGroB2_FD_115911 | JGI IMG/M metagenome (GOLD analysis project Ga0154407, IMG submission 115911) | Desulfobacterales bacterium GWB2_56_26
TGAGCGGGTTGTTGATCTCGTGGGCAACGCCGGCGGCCAGGGCACCGATGGTGGCCATCTTCTCCGCCTGGTAGAACTGGGCCTGGAACTCTTTCTCCAGGGTGACGTCCCGCTTGAAGACCAGCACGCTGCGCTCGCCGCTCTCCGTCATCTTGAGCGGCGAGGCGATGATCTCGAAATGGCGAAACTTGTCGTTGACCTTGTAGATGCAGAGATCCTTGACGATCTCACCCTGGTCGAGCGACCGGAGGGCCGGACAGTCCTCGCACCGGCCATTTTGGTCGCGGAACACTTCATGGCAGGTGCGGCCGATGGGGTCGATACCGGGGAACCATTCGGTAAAGACATGGTTGACCTGCTGGATCCGCAGGTCCTCGGACAACACCACCATCAGATCGGTGATGCCGTCCAGCACCGCCTGGATCTCCCGCCGTTTTTTTTCCAGTTCCTGGTTGGAAGCCTTCAACTGTTCGACTTTCTGCTGCAGTTCCTGATAGAAGCCAAGTTTGCAGTGCTCGATGCCGACCAGGTCGGCGAGCGTCGTCGGCCCCTTCATCACCAGACCTCCTCGCAGATCCGCAGCAACTCCTGCCAGGAGGCAGGCCGGGGATTGGTGAGATTGCAGGCGTCGTTGACCGCCATTTTGCAGATCGGTTCGAGATAGTGCTTGTCCGCCTCGTCGATCTCCTGCCGGAATTTCAGGGACACCTTGAACGAGGCGAAAAACTCCTCAAGCTTGTCGATGCCGGCGAGCGCCGTCTCGCGCGGGGAGCCCAGCTGCCGGTCGAGGACCACCCGGCCGATGTCGGCCAGTTTATACTCGGCGAAGTCGAGGTTGAAGCGCATGACGGAAGTCAAAAGGATCGGGTGGATAACCCCATGGCGCATATCGAAATGGCCGCCCAGGGAATGGGCTAAAGCATGTTCGGCGCCGAGACTGGCATTGCTGAAGGCCATGGAGGCCGAAATCGAGGCGATGCTCAGCTTCTCCAGATAGTCCATCGCCCGGGTTTCCACCGCCTTGGGCAGATAGCGGAGGATGAGATCGATGGCCTTCAGCGACTGCATGCCGGTGAAGGGCGAGGCGATGGTCGAGGTGTAGGCCTCGATGGCATGGGCGAGCGCGTCTATCGCCGACTGGATGATGAGCGTCTCGCTCTTGGTCGTCAGGATCAGGGGATCGACGATGGAGATATTGGGCACCAGCGTTCGGGTGATGATCGACATCTTCACTGCCCGCTCCACGTCGGTGATGATGCAGAACTGCGAGATATCCGAGCCGGAGCCGGCGGTGGTGGTGATCAGCACCATCGGCGGCAATGGCCGGCTGACCCGGTTCGCCCCTTCGTAATCCCTGATCCGGCCGCCGTTGCTGGCGATGATCGCCACCCCCTTGGCGGTATCCATCGAACTGCCCCCGCCGATGGCAAGGATCACATCGCAACCGTTGTCGCGGTAGATCTCTGCGCCCTGCTCCACCTGAAAATCGCGGGGATTGGAAGTGACCCCCTGGTAATAGATCCAGTCGATCCCCTCTTTTTTCAAGATATCCATCAGCCGCTGGACCCAGCCGGCCTGCTCGATCCCGGCATCGCTGACCAGGAACACCTTCTTGGCGCCCAGCCGTAATGCGCATTGGCCGGCATAATTCAGGCTGCCCCGGCCGAAAATAATCTCGGGGATGGCAAATTTGGTTATATCCATTCTGGTAATCTCCTCTGTCAAGCAGCGCCAGGCGTCCGGCTGTACCGGAGCTTTTTATCTCGGCGGACATCGCCTCGCTCCGGCCTGCAAATTCAATGACATATCTGATCATTATATGCAATTTTTAGGACTGATTGTCAACGACACTGACAGAGAGCTTTTCTTTCTCTACTTCCGGTTATTACGAATATCATATTTATTGACTCTTATTATGCGGAAAAATAAGGTATCAAGCGTACATATTGATGAATTGCACAGTTTTCGCGAAAACGAAAGCCAATTTACCGGGAGTGATCGATGCAGGGTTTACAGCGCAAATATGGAATCTGGACGGCGACCGCCATGGTTATCGGGATCGTCATCGGTTCCGGGGTGTTTTTCAAGGCGGACGATGTCCTGAAGGCCTCGGGCGGCAGTTTGTCTACTGCCTTACTGGCCTGGCTCATCGGCGGGTCGATCATGGTGGTCACCGCCTTGGTCTTCGCCAAAATCGCTACCCGGGTCGAGCGGGTGAACGGCCTGGTCGATTATTTCGAGGAGGCCTACGGACCGCGGGCCGGCTATCTGGTGGCCTGGTTCATGACCTTTGTCTACTATCCGACGCTCGTGGCCGTCCTGGCCTGGGTATCGGCCAACTACACCGCCGGTTTGCTGGGACTGGCCAAAGGAGTGTGGTGGCTGGCGGGTTTCTACCTCGTCTTCTTTTTCCTGCTGAATATCTTTTCGCCGGTGCTGGCCGGCAGATGGCAGGTTTCGGCCACCGTCATCAAGCTCATTCCTCTTGCCCTGGTGGCGGTGGTGGGGATGGTTACGGGCCTGGTCAGCGGACTGACGTTTGAAAACTTTGCTGTAGCCGCGGGCAACGTATCGGGCGGGGGTGGCCTTGCGGTCGCGACGCTCGCCACCGCCTTTGCCTATGAGGGCTGGATCATCGCCACCTCGATCAACGCGGAGTTGAAAGATGCCAAGAGGACGCTGCCGAAGGCGCTCTTTTTCGGCTCGGTTGCGGTCGTGATCATCTATATGCTCTACTATCTCGGCATTTCGGGGGTTTTGACCAACGAGCGAGTAATTGCCGCGGGCGACGGGGCGCCGGTCGAGGTGGTCTCCCTCATTTTCGGTAGGCTGGGCGGCACGCTTTTGACAGTCTTTGTCATCGTCTCCTGTCTCGGCACTTTGAACGGGCTTATCATGGGGGCTTCCCGCGGCATGTTCGCCATTGCTTCACGGGGCCTCGGCCCCAAGCCAGAGTTCTTTGGCGCCATCGATCCGCGGACCAACAGCACACGGAATTCCGCCGTCCTCGGCTTTGTCCTGTCAGCCTCGTGGCTGGTGGTCTGGTACGGCAATTTCGCCGGCTGGTTCGGTAAATTCATGGATATTTCCGAACTGCCCATCGCTTTTCTCTACGTCATTTACATTTCACTGTATATCTGGGTAATGCGGCGGTTCACCGATCTTGGGACCTTCAGCCGCTACGGCGCCCCGCTCCTGGCCGGGGCAGGGTCGCTCTACATCATCTGGGGCGCCATCCAGAAAGATCTCTTTCTGCAGTTCTTTCTGCTGACCCTGGTTATCGTCCTGGCTGGCCTGCCGTTCATGCGAAGCCAGGATTGAGGGAAAAGGACTGAGGACTGAGCAGGGGCGAAAAATCTTTCGCCCCTGCAGGGGACCGCCATGAAATTACTCAGTCCTCATAGCTCAGTCCTCATAGCTCGTTACGCGCCTTTGTTATACGACGTTTTATTGCTCATGCCTTTACGGGTCTCCGGATCGAGGAGGCCTTTTTCCGCCGCCTGTTTCTCCCACTCCTTGAGCAGGGTCGCCCGAAACTTCTCCTTCTCGGCAATTTCCGCCGGCAAAGCAACGCCGGCCAGAGCCTGAGCCTTATCCTTGGTGGAAAAATCCGGGGCCATGTATTCGACCGCACCGTGCTTGGCCAGCACCTGAACGAGCTTCAGCCGGGCCGCCTGAGCGGTCTCGTTGGCCACGCTGAGCAGCCGCAGGGTTTCTTCCGGGGCATGGAAGAAGCTACCGTGGCTGGCGATAGAGTAATCCCATTTCCACTGGGCGTGGCGGATGTCCAGGAGGATGCCCTTCATCTCCGCCTCGGTGGCACCCAGTTCCCAGGCCTTGCCGGCCTCAAGGTGAGCCTTGGCCAGGTTGTCCATGGCGATCTCCATCAGCTGCTCCTTGCGGGCGAGCTTGTTCTCGACCACCGCCTTGAGGTCTTCGGCACTCTGCTCGTGGCAGTTCAGACAGACGGTATCGATGTTGGCCATGGGAGAAGCGATGTGGTGGTCGGAATAGGTTCCACCCTCGCCCTTTTGGGTCGGCATATGACAGTCGGCGCAGGATACTCCGCTCTTGGCATGAATGCCGCTTCGGAAGATTTCGTAGCCGGGGTGCTGGGCCTTGACCATCGGGGCCTTGCTGATCTTGTGGACCCAGTCGTTGAAGCCGATATCGTCATAGTATTTTTCCATATCCTCGGCGGTCAGACCGTTGTCCCAGGGAAGGGTGACCACTTTGGCGACCTTCTTGTTGCCGTCCTTATCGGTCCATTCGGTATCCTTGAAATAGTACTCGGAATGGCACTGCGCGCAGGCCAGACTGCGCATGTCGTTTTTTGTAATCTTGGCGGTATCGACCCCGACCGCTTCCAGCCCCCGCAACAGGTAGGGACGGGAGATCTTCAGTTGGGCGGTCTGCGAGTCGTGACAGTCGGCGCAGCCGATGGAATTGGCCATTTCATGACCATATTTCGCCCATTTCCCGGTGAAATACTCCAGCTCGCCCTGCTCGTCCATGAGCCGCGGCACGTCGGGCGATTTGCAGGTCCAGCAGGCGGTGGGCATCGGACCGGTGGCCGGACCGACCGGAGCACCGGTCCTGAGGGTGTTGATATTGCTCTGCAGGGCATAGAAATGGCCTCGCGGCGCATTGTAATCTTTGGCAAAGCCGTATCCGGCCCAGAGTACCGCCAACTGTGGCTTCTTGGCGACCAGATCGGTTATCTCGTCGTTTTGCGACGTTTCTTTCCAGGAATTGTACTGGTTGGGATATTTTTTGGCCCACATCTCGTTCCTGCTCTCGACTCCCTTTTCCCGCACACCGCCGTCCGCGGCCCAGCCGATACCGGTCCCGCCGGTTGACAGTACAACACCGACAGCCAGCGCCGCACCGGCAAGAAGCTTTTTCGATCTTCTCATGACATCTCCTCTGTTAAGATAAAGTAACGGTCCCACGGGTAATCCCCACCGCCCACGCCTACGCTTACTAAGCAAACGAGGTGCCAGCTAACAACACTTAAACATTACAAGATGTTATCATAAAACAAAGAAAGGAATGCTACCGTTTGGTAGCACTTCAGAAACCGCAATGCTACCGAACGGTAGCAAACTTGGGGGCAAAACTTGCAGAAATTTTGGGGGTCAAATCTTTATCGTTGACATTGTCAGACTCCCCATGAGAAATTTTGGGGGTCAAATCTTTATCGTTGACATTGTCAGACTCCCCATGAGCACCAACTGCCTGAGCGATGGCGAATATCCTTCTTGCCCAACCAATTCTCAGGCAGTTTGTAATTCCTGCCGGGGAATGGCGAGAAAGGCCTCAACCGCTTTCGGATCGAAATGGCGGCCGCTTTCCTTTTTTATCTCGACCACCGCCTCCTCATGGCTCATGACAGTCCGATAGGGCCGTACGGAGGTGAGCGCATCGTAGACATCCGCCACGGCAAAGAGCCTCGCCCCGAAGGGGATTTCTTCCCCTTTCAATCCCCGCGGGTAGCCGCTGCCGTCGAAGCGTTCGTGGTGCGCCAGGACTATCTCCGCCGACTCGCGGAGAAACTCGATCCTGTTGACGATGTCATAGCCGACTGCCGGATGCTTGCGCATGACCTGCATTTCCTCGTCGGTGAGGGCTTCGGGTTTCAGGAGAATGGCATCCGGCACCGCGATCTTTCCCACATCGTGCAGCAGTGCACCCATGCCGATGGTCCTCTTTTTCGCTTCATCGAAGCGAAACCGGTCGACCAGCAGCAGGGTGTACTTCCTCACGCGCTGGGAATGGAGATTGGTGTTGTGCTCCTTCATGTCGAGCGCCGAGACGAGGCCGATCAGGGTTTCCTCATTGGCCCGCACGAGATTCTTCAGCAGGGACCGTTCCCGCTCGAACAGCCGCCCGGCCACCAGCCCCACCACCCAGAAGCTGACCAGCTCACCGGCTTGATTAGCCTGCTCCATGTAGTTGTCCGTCCAGTTGAGAACAACATGGAAGGAAAAGAGAACGCTGATCGCAAGGGTCATGAAAATGGCTGCCCGAAATCCGTACCAGGCGGCAGCCATTACTGGCAGAAGAAAGTACAGCTTGCGCAGGGCGATGTGAAAAATGTGAAAGGTATGTTGTTCGGTGGGAATGGCAAAATGAAGCAATGTTATGATTGCAGTGAGGATGATGAGAATAATCATCTTCCCCTCTATGATCATGACAGCATTTTTCATCGGTTCATCGGAGTTAAATCCTTATCCTTGAACTGCCTTCTCTATATTGGTTAACACCGTTCTGACATCATGATCTTTTTCGGCTTTTTCCCGCAACCGCTTCCTGCCTTGGCTGACCGTTGAATAATCTACAGCCAGCAAAGCCCCTATCTCACGATTGTTGAGCCCCCCATACCGATAAAGAGCCGTCATGACGAACTGTCTGGTGATACCGGTCGAACGGAGAAGATCTTTGCCGCCGGTTTCTTGTTCCACAATATCCAATACCCGTTCCAGAGACAGGTATTGATGGATTTTTCCAACATCCGGCCGTTCCCTGTCCTTTTTGCCGGCCAGAAATTGCTCCTTCACCCAGGTAACAAATCGATCACTGCCGAGAATACTCTGGCCAAGGATGTGTTCTTTTATCGGCACCCCGCCCGCCAGATCTTCCGCGATCTGGTCCCTGTATCCTTGCCGGCCTTCCGGAGAATCCCCGCCGTGCTCGGCAAGGACGGTGTTATATTCAACAAAATCCAGCCGTTTTGCCACATCCAGGTAGCCGGGCAAGCTGCTCCACCGGTAGTCCCAAAGATGGCTGAGCTTATTTTCTATCGCCATCCTCTTCTTGCCGGCAACTTTGACCGGATTGAGATGAATATACCGCGACACCCGGGAAAGATAGGCATCGAGCTCGACCAGAAAACTCTTGTATCGCCCCTGATACAAATTACCGACTCGATTATGGCGGCGGTTGTAATGAGAGGTATAGGTGATGTTGAAATGGCGCATGAATTCGCCAAGGTTGCCCAAAGGGGTCTGAACCAGGAGATGGAAGTGATTCTCCATCAATACAAAACCGTGGAGGATGATGCTGTAGGTGGTGATCGACTGCGAGAGAATCTGCAAAAATGCAACCCTGTCGACATCATCCTTACAGATGGCCTTTCGCTCGTTACCACGGTTCGTAACATGATAAAGAGCACCTGGATATTGAACACGCAATGGTCTGGACATAGAATGAAGATACCATGAAGGATGAAGTCGTCAAAGGGAAAGATTTGACCCCATAAAATTCGTTGAAAAGAGGCGGCAAACACGATAGGATCGCCCCATAACTTTTCCCACGGTTGCTCTTGATTACTCCGATTCTCCATCTTTATTCCCTGGCCTGGGCCATAGCGCTGCCGTTTTTGCGGCGGTCGCCGCGGGTTTCCCTCGGCTGGGGACAGCGGACCCTGGAGGAGGCCTCTCCATCGGGGCCTTTCGATGTCTGGATTCAGGCCGCTTCCGGCGGAGAATCGCTGTTGACCAATATGGTTCTGGAGAGGCTCGCGGCAGAGCACTATGGCAGGAAACTGCGGGTGCTCGCCACCTCCGGCACCAAGCAGGGTATCGATAGCCTGCTGAAGGGGTGCGACAGGTTGTCGGCGAACGGCGGCGTTGAGCTTGCCGTCGCCTACTTTCCCTTCGATGCGCCGCGTGTTATGGACCAAGCCTTCTCCAGCTTTGCCCCGAAGCTTGCGATCATCGTCGAAACCGAGCTGTGGCCGGCTTTTCTCATCACCGCCCGGCGCCGTAATGTCCCGGTTTTTCTCGTCAACGGCCGGATGTCCGAGAAGAGTTTCCGTTCCTATCGCCATTTTTCCGGCTTTTTCCGGGCCTATGGGCCGGACAAGGTGTGGGCGATTTCTTCGCAGGATGGCGACCGATTCGGCCAGGTGGTCGGTAACGAAAAAGTCGGCCTGATGAACAACATCAAATTCGACCGAATCGAACCGCAAAAGAAGCTCCCTTTTCCTTCGCCCGTCGCCGATCTCCTGACCGAATCGACCCCCTTCGTGCTGCTCGGCTCGGTGCGGAAGGAGGAAGAAGAAAAAATCCTGAAGGCGATAACGGTGACCCTTACGGCCCGGCCCGACCTCATTATCGGCCTCTTCCCCAAGCATATCGAGCGGGCCGATCACTGGCTCGCCCTGCTGCAGTCAGCGGGCATCCCCGCCGTCAAACGTTCCCGGGCGACCGGCCGCAGCCTGCCCGGCACGGTGATCGTCTGGGACGTCTTCGGCGAATTGGCCGGGGCCTACGGTCTTGCCTCGGCGACCTTTGTCGGCGGCAGTCTCCTCAATTTAGGTGGCCAGAATTTTCTCGAGCCGTTAGTATTCGGGCTAAAACCGATCATCGGGCCATACTGGAAAAACTTCGCCTGGGTGGGCCGGGACATCGTCGCCGCCGGCCTCGTCAGAGAGGTGGCGGATGAGCACGAACTGGCGCAGGCCCTGCTTGCCGCCATCGACGAACCCGGTACCAGGGCCGATGTGATCGAACAGGTCCACACCTTTTTCGCCCCGCGAAAAGGGGGCACGGAACAGGTCTGCCGGCAGATAATCGATAAACTCCAATTACTTGACCAACAGCAAAAATAAAAAATGAGCGTATTTCCAGCCTGTTACGGCATCATCCCGGCCCGCTACAAATCCCACCGCTTTCCCGGCAAACCGCTCGCCGATATCCTCGGCAAACCGATGTTCTACCGGGTCTACGAACGGGCGGTCGCTTGCCCCCTCTTGAAAAAGGTCTGGCTGGCCACCGACGATCAGCGTATCTACGATGCGGCAATAACCCTCGACGTGCCGGTGGTGATGACCGATCCCGACCATCCCAGCGGCTCCGACCGCATCATGGAGGCGGCGCGGGCCCTCGGTCTTGAAGACGATGCGGTGGTCGTCAACATTCAGGGCGACGAGCCGGCGCTCGACCCCGACATGCTGAAGAAGCTCGTCGAGCCTTTTATCGCCCACGAAATCCAGGTGACCACGCTTGCCAGAATCATCGACGCGAAGCAGGCCGAAAATCCCGACCGGGTCAAGGTCGTCCGCTCGGCTAAGGGGTTTGCCTTATATTTCTCCCGGTCGAAGATCCCCTTCATCCGCGATAGCGAACAAGGCGACACCGATTATCTCCTGCACATCGGCATCTATGCCTACCGCATTTCCGCCCTCAAAAGCTTTACCGCCCTGCCCCCGAGTCCCCTGGAAAACATCGAGAAGCTCGAACAGCTGCGCCTGCTGGAGGCTGGCATTCCGATCTATGTAGTGATGACCGACTACCTGGGTTTCGGAGTTGACCGGCCGGAAGATCTCCAGCTGATTCTCAGGCAACTGCAGCAATGATCCGAGAATCGTACTGGGCCACCTTTTCCTTCATGGGGATGAGTGCCGGTTAAATTCACTGTGGCTGTCCGTCTTCCTTTTCTCCCGCCTGCGTCGAAGCCGGCCCCAGCTGGTTTTCGATAATATCGAGCGCCGCATCGGCAATGATGGCAAAGAGCGCCGCCAGAATCGATCCCTGGAGGATGAAGGCCGTGTTGTCCGAAGCCAGGCCGGTTATGATCGGCGCGCCAAGGCCACCGGCGCCGATGGTCGCGCCGATGGTCGCGGTACCGATATTGATGACCACCGAAGTCCTGATGCCGGCCATGATCACTTTGGCGGAAAGCGGCAGTTCCACCCGCCACAGGGCCTGCAGCTCGGTCATTCCCATACCCATGGCGGCCTCCCGTACCGCAGGCGTCACCGCCTCCAGGCCGCCGACGGTATTTCGGACTACAGGGAGCAGGCCGTAGAGGAATAGGGCAATGATGGCGGGTTCAGCCCCGAAACCGACCGACGGCACCGCCAGGGCCAGCACAGCCACCGGCGGAAAGGTCTGGCCTACCGAAACCAGGCTGTTGACTGCCGGAAGAAAATCGCGGCCGAAGCTCCTTGTTGCCAGAATTCCCGTTCCCATCCCCACCAGGATCGACAGCGTGCTGGAAACCGACACCAGCACGCAATGCTGCCAGGTCAGAGTCCACAGGCCGACCCGGGGGTAGAGGTATTCCTGTACATCCGGCATGATCGGCGAGAGCAGCCGCTCCCATATTCCTCCCCAGGAGGCCAGCACGATATAAACCGCCGCTGCCGAAAGCAGGATGGTGCGGGGCAGGAGGCTTCTGCGCCGTCTCGTCATTTTCGCCACCCGTTTCAGGATTTCAGGACGTCGGCCAGCCGGATCTCGCCCTGCAGCCGTCGCTCATCATCCACCACTGGCAGGCATGCCACGCTTTGCTGGACGAACATGGCCAGCGCCTGCTTGAGACTGTAGCCCGGCCGTACCGATATATCGGCAGGATCGATTTCCACCAGATCTTCGAGCATATTTAATCTTTTTTCCGTGGTGTTATTGCCGTCCACCCACCCCACCAGCCGGTTCTCCTCATCCGTCACCCATAGGTAGCGGGCACAGTCGCTCCCTTCCAGCCGCCTGAATTCGGCCTCCAAAAGCTCCGGCGGTGCCTGGCGCGCCACCGAATTGGCCGGATGGAGAAAATCGGCGGCGAGGAGTCTCGACAAGCGCTTGAGCGCCCTATCCAGCCCCACAAATTTCTTGACGAAGGCATCGGCCGGCGCGGCCAGCAGCTGCTCCGGCGAACCATACTGGACCAGACGGCCGTCCCTGAGCAGCGCCACCTTGGTGCCGAGCCGTACGGCCTCATCGATATCATGGGTGACAAAGACAATGGTCTTATGCAGTTCCTGCTGGATGGCTAGAAACTGATTCTGCAGGTGCTCGCGGCTGATCGGATCGAGGGCGCCGAAGGGTTCGTCCATCAACAGAATCTGCGGATCGGCGGCCAGAGCCCGGGCCACTCCGACCCGCTGGGCCTGGCCTCCCGAAAGTTCAGCCGGATATTTGCCGCCATAGGTGTCGGGCGACAGCCCCAGGAGTTCCAGCAGTTCCAGGGCGCGCTTCCTGGATCTGGACTCTTCCCAGCGCAGCAGCCGGGGCACCACTTGAATGTTGGCGAGCACGGTCATGTGCGGGAACAGGCCGATGCTCTGGATAACGTACCCCATTCTCCGCCGCAGCGTTGCAACCGGCACCTCGTGCACATCGACCCCATCCACCGTAATCGTGCCGGAGCTGGGTGCGATCATCCGGTTGATCATTTTCAGCGTGGTACTCTTGCCGCAGCCGGAAGGTCCGATGAGACAGCACAACTCACCCTTTGCCACGGTAAGGCTCAGATTCCGGACCGCATAGCTTTTCTCATAGCGTTTGCTGACGTTCTCGATCCGAATCATGTCAGGAACCGCCGGTACGTAAAGAGTTGCATGACCATCTGAAAGAGGCCGTCGGCGCACAGGGCCAGGACAATGGTCGGAATGGTGCCGAGCAGGATCAGGTCGATGGCCGACTGGCCGAGCCCCTGAAAGATGAAAATCCCGAAACCGCCCGCGCCGATGAGCGCCGCCACCGCAGTATTGCCGATATTCTGCACGCAGGCGATCCGCAGGCCGCTCAGAATGATCGGTGCGGCAATGGGAAGCTCGACCCGTGCGAAGATCTGCAGCGGCCCCATACCCATGCCGCGGCCCACCTCCATCACCGCCTTATCCACGGCGGCGAATCCGGCAAAGGTGTTTCTGACGATCGGCAGCAGGCCGTAGAGGGTTAAGGCGATCACTGCGGGAGCCCAGCCGATGCCGCGGACGCCCAGGCTCCGGAGCAGCGGCCACTCTCCGGAAATAAAGGCGAGCGGGGCTATCAAAAGTCCAAAGAGCGCAAGGCTCGGCACGGTCTGCACGATATTCAGGACGGCGAAGACCGAGGCCCGCGGGCTCCTGTATTTGAAGATCAGCAAGCCAAGCGGCAAGCCGATGGCTGCGGCGAGGCCGATTGACAAGCTGGTAATGAACAGGTGATTGCCAAGCTCAGCGAAAAAGCGGTCTCTGTGACTGATGAATTCCAGCACCGGCGACAGGAAATGATAGGCCCCGGCAAGAGCCGAAAACGCCAGCCCGGCCACGAATCCCACAGCGAGGAGAACGTTGCCCACAAGCCCCAGCCGGGCGCGGCCAACCATATCGGTAAGAACGATGAACAGGCCAAAGAGCGCAAGCCACATGCTCGAACCTATCGAAACCCTGGTAAAAGATCCGCCGGCTTCGGAGAGCTCGGCCGCCGCCGAACCTAAAAATCCCAGGAGCGCGAGGACCAGGAGCACGATCAGGAGCATGCCCGCAGCCGCCTGCCGCCTGCCCGGCTTGATGGAGAACAGGAGCAAAGCCGCCAGACCCGCCAGCAGCAGCGCCCACTGCAGTTCGGCCAGGGCTTCGAATACGGACAGAGGCACTCCAGGCGTCAGCCGATTCCTGCGCACCAGCACAAAATCTCCCAACACGAGACCGGCCAGGGCGACCGTGACGCCGGCGCCCCCCACTCTCGAGATTTTTCTTCTCCCCGCCAAACCTTACTCCTGCCGAAGGAGCCCCTGCTTATTCAGATACTCCCGGGCAACGGTGGCGGCACTCTCGCCGCCGATTGCAATGCGGGAATTCAATTCCTGCAGAGTTTCCTGGCTGAGACCCGCGAATACGGGCGCCAGGATTCGCTCGATCTCGGGATGCTTGTCAAGGACCGCCGCGCGGACCACCGGCGTCGGCGCATAGACCGGCTGCACGCCCTTGGGGTCTTTCAACACCACCAGGCCAAGGGCGGAGAGCGCGCCGTCGGTTCCAAAGGCCATGGCCGTATTCACTCCGCTGGTGCCGTGGGCCGCGGCCTTCTCGGTCTGGGCGGTGTTGCAGCCGGAAAAGACGATCATCTGCTCGTCTTTCAGGGCGAACCGATACGCCTCCTGAAAGGCCGGCAGGGCATCTTTACGGGTCACAAACTCCTCACAGGCTGCGAGCATGACCTGTCCGCCTTTTTTCACGTACTCGGCAAACTCCGCCAGCGACGAAATACCGGCCGCTTCGGCCATATCCCCGCGAATCGCCAGCGCCCAGGTATTGTTGGCAGGTGACGCCGTCAGCCATACCAGGCGGTTCTGCTGGTAATCCAGCTGCTTCACCCTGCCATAGGCTGTGTCATGATTCTTCCACAGCTCAGGGTTCTCATCGGCATAGAAGATTGCCCCATTGCCGGTATATTCCGGGTAGATATCGATCTCACCGGAGAGTATTGCCTTGCGCACGATGGGGGTCGGCCCGAATTCCGTTCGGTCTTCAGGTGAGAAACCGTTGTTTTTCAGCATGATAACGATCATCTGACCCAGCAGGGCACCTTCGGTATCAATCTTGGAACCGACCGTAAGCGACACCTTTTCTTCGGCTTTTCCCGGCGGGACCTGGGCCAGCATGGTTGCCAGGAAGAGTGTTGCCACAAGGATGAAGATTCTGTTCATTGCAAGCCCCCTTTTGTGATTCGGGTTGTTTCCCGGATTAAAGATATGTAATTCCGTGGAGTTAACTTTGTTTCTGGGATAGGAACGTTTCGAAAGAAGTCTTTGCGAATATCGGAATCGGCACCCAATCATAACATTTTAATGGAGCATTCGTCATGCTCTAATGGAGGTATGGGTCAAAGAAACGTAATTTAACTGTCCCGCAATTCGTGTTTTTTTACTTAGGCCGCCTTGATATTTGGTTGTTTTTGTGCTGGAATCTATGGTGAATGAGATTCCGGATTGAATTATTGGCGAACGAGGAGCTTCGCCTGCCAGGTCTGGTCTACACTTGCTTCAGAGAAAGGAGCGAGAAAGAAATTTCAGAGGAGAAGGGATTGATATGACCATTACCAAAAAAATTTTGGCGGCGACGCTGCCGTTCTTCATCGTCTTTGGGCTGGTGCTTCTTTATCTCAGCATTTCGAGCATCGAAAAACAGGGCCAACAGAGCCTCGAAAACATCAATGCCATCATGCTGAGTGACAAGAAGGAGAAGCTCACCGACCTCGTCCGCAATACCTTCGAGATCCTTTCCACCCAGTATCAGACCGCCCATGACACCCAGCTCATCGCCAAGGCCTACGAAAAGGAACTGCAGTCCGTCGTCAACCTCGCCTTCTCGTCCATCCAGGCCATATATGACGAGACCGGCCCCACCGATGAAGAGAAGAAAAAACAGGCCTTGAGGATCATCAAAAGCATGCGCTATGCCGGAGACAACTATCTCTGGATCAACGACATGGTCCCCACCATGGTTATGCACCCGATGAAATCTTCTATGGACGGCAGCAATCTCGCCGACTACAAAGACCCGAACGGCAAGAAGCTGTTCGTCGAATTCGTCAAGGTCTGCGAGAAGGACGGCCAGGGCTTTGTCGACTACATGTGGCCTAAACCCGGCGAAGATAAACCGGTTGCCAAACTTTCCTTCGTCAGGCTGTTCAAGCCCTGGAACTGGGTGGTTGGCACCGGAGTGTATCTTGAAACTGCAGAGGCCCGCTTCAAGGAGGAGGCCAAGAAGCAGATCGGCAACCTCCGGTTCGGTCCCGACGGCAAGGATTACTTCTTTAT
>Ga0154407_1123_pt1 | contig 14365 bp, 7 predicted proteins | sample RifGroB2_FD_115911 | JGI IMG/M metagenome (GOLD analysis project Ga0154407, IMG submission 115911) | Desulfobacterales bacterium GWB2_56_26
CGAGCCGGACATCTTTGCCTCACTTTACGGTATCGATCACGACTCGCTGATACGGGGCGGAGAAGAGATCCTGGCCCAGAAGGGCGAGGTGGGCCAGGCTTTGTTTGCCGCCGGTGCAGGCATTTCCTCCCTGCGGGAGGTCATTCTTCAGCTGGAGGCAGACGCGGGCGAGCTGTTCAAGGCGATGGGAAAAAACCAGGCGATCAACAGAGCCGTAGCCAGGTACAAAGAACTGCAGGGCGAGGCGAAGAAAGCCTGCCTTTCCGCCCGGGAATGGCAGGAACTGCGGAAAGACCTGGAAGAGGCCGCCACCGGACGGACCGCCCTGGAAGCCGAGCGGGACGCCGGGAACAAAGAGGTGCAGCGCTTGCAGCGGTTGGTGCAGGCGATTCCGGAACTGGCTGCCCTGCAGTCCCGGCGCGAGCAGTTGGCGGCCCTGGGCGAGGTGGTGGTGCTCGATCCCGGTTTCGGCGAACGGTACCTGTCCGTCGATCGGGAGCTCCGCGAGGCCGGGCTGCAGCTGCAGAAGGATAGCGAACGGTTGGTGAGGCTTATCGACCGGCAAAAATCCATCTCGCCCAACCGGGCACTGCTCGATCAGGCGACGCGGGTGGACGATCTTCATCAGCGCCTGGGTGAATACCGAAAAGGCCAGAAGGACCGGCCGGAAAGAAACGGTATGCGGATCGGTCTTCGCACCGAAGCCGGCCGCCTGTTGCAGCAGGTGCGGCCGGAGCTCGACCTGAGCGGCGTGGAGATTCTGCGTCCTCTCCTCACCGCAAAGCGGACGGTGCAGGACCTCGTCACCCGGCACGAGGCAATCCGGCAGAAGCTCGAGGCGGCGCAGCAGCAGGGGCGGGCCGCGGAATTGGAACGGGAGGCGGTGGTGGGCGACTTGGCGGCTATCCCCGTGGACCGTGAGTCGCACAATCTTCTCCAGGCAGTCAGGCTCACGCAAAAGGCCGGCGATATCGACGGCCTTCTCGCCAAGGGGACAAGCGAAATCGCTCTCAACAGGAAACAGAGCCTGGCGGAGCTGAAGCGGATCGGTTTGTGGAATGGCCAACTGGCAGAACTCATGGAGCTGGCCCTGCCGCTGCCTGCGACGCTGCAGCGCTTTGACCAGGCCTACGTCGAGCTCGGCGAAGAGCGGCGCGAGCTGGACAAGGATCACCGCAATCTCGACCGGGAGCTGAAGGCGGCCGAAGCCGAACGGGGAAAACTTGCGCGAGGCGGGCAGGCGCCGTCGGAAGAGGAGCTCCTTGCCATCCGGGCCAGGCGGGAACATGGCTGGCAGCTGGTGCGGCGGCAATGGCTTGATCGGGAGGATGTCGAGCAGGAGATTTGTTTATATTCGCCCGGGCAGCCGCTGGCCGAGTCCTACGAGGGCTATGTGAGCCAGGCGGATGGCGTGGCCGATCGGCTGCGCCGCGAGGCCGACCGAGTGGCGGGGATCGCCGCCGTGCAGGCCCAGCTTGAAAGCCTGCAGGAGGCCTTGGCGGCCAACAATCGGGCGCGGCAGGCAGTTCAACAGCGCGCGGAGGCCGTGGCTGCCGACTGGCGCAACATTTGGCAGCCGGCGGGTATAACACCGCTCTCGCCCAGGGAAATGGGCGGCTGGCTGGCCGAGATCGATCGGCTGCGGTTCCGGGTGGGGGAGATTTTCAAGAAGGAGCAGGAGCTGGACCGGATTCGCCAGCGGCGTACCGAATTCAGACAGACGGTTGTAAGCGAGCTGTCTTCGCTGACTGCGGAACAGATGCCCGCAGGCGAAGAGCTCGGACCGGTCCAGGTCCTGGCCGAAACCGTGCTCGACCAGATCGCCCGCCGGAAAGCGGTCCGGGAAAAACTGCAGGAGCGGCTCGCCCAGGCGACTGGAAAGGTTCGGCAGTCGGCGGAGGATCTGCGGAATGGTCGCGAGGCCCTGGCCGGATGGCGGGAGGAGTGGCAAAGAGCGACCGTGGGGCTTTGCACGAAAGACTTGCTCGCCCCTCTTGATGCGGTCGAGAGGCTCGAAATCCTGCAAAACTGTTTTGACCGGCTCGCCAAGGCCGAGGAGATGCAGAAGCGTATCGACGGAATCGACCGGGATGCGGCTGGTCTCGCCGGAGAGGTTCGGGCGCTCCTTGCGCAGGTTGCGCCCGGACTCGGTGCGATGCCTCTCGATCAGGCCATTCTGCAGCTGCGGGCCATGCTCGGGCAGGCCCAGCAGGAGAGGACTCTCGATGCCCAGATGGCGGAAGAAATAGCAGTACTTCGGGACCAAATCGCTGCCACCGAGAAAAACCTGAAGGGCGCCCGGTACCAGATGGCTGAACTCCTGAAGACGGCTGCCTGCGCACAACCCGAGGAACTGCCAGCAGTCATCGAGAGATACGCGGTGTATAAAAAACTGCAGGAAAAAATTGCCGACACCGAAGCAAGTCTTGCCCAGATCGGGGCAGGCGTGAGTCTCGCCGAACTGGCCCAGCAGGCGGCGGAGGTGCATATCGACGAACTGCCCGGCATGGTGGCCGCGCTCGCAAGAGACACGGAGGAGCGGATAAATCCGGAGATCAACCGCATCTCCCAGCGAATCGGCGAAATCGGCGTCCGGCTTGCCGCCATGGACGGCAGCGGCAGGGCCGCGGAACTGGCCGAGCGGATGGAGCAGGAACTGGCCCTGATACGGCGGCTCACCGAGCGCTATGCGGTGGTCAAGCTGGCGGCGAAGATCCTGCAGCAGGAGATCGAACGCTACCGGGAGGAGCACCAGGCCCCGGTCTTAAAACTCGGCTCCCGCTATTTCCGGGAGCTGACCCGGGGCTCCTTTATCGGCCTGCGGGCCGATGTGGACGACAAAGGAGAGCCGGTGCTGGTCGGCGTCCGCTCGGGCGACCGGCGCCTCACCGTCGATAAAATGAGCTCGGGAACCCGCGACCAGCTCTATCTGGCCCTGCGCCTTGCCACCCTCGAATGGCGCCTCGCAAAAAACGAGCCGATGCCCTTTATCGTCGACGACATCCTCATCAATTTCGACGACGATCGGTCGAAGGCAACGCTTGCCGTCTTTGCCGAACTGGCCGGGAAGAATCAGGTCATTCTTTTCACCCATCACCGCCGGATCGTCGACGAGGCAAGCGGAATGGTTGCGCAGGGAAACATTCAAATCCATGAGTTGTGATACAGAAGAATTGTCGAAATTGTCGGGAGGAGTTGTGGAGAGAGATACCAAGCAGCGTGTTGCAAAGAGTTATGCCAAGCAAAAGGCCATGGCAAATATCGGCGCCGTTCTTGTCGAGATCGGCCCCGGCACCGCCACCATCGAACTGCCGTTTCAACCGGAGTTGACCCAGCAGAATGGTTTCATTCATGCGGGCATCGTCACCATGATCGTGGATACCGCCTGCGGTTACGCCGCTTTCAGCCTGATGCCGCCGACAGCGGCGGTGCTCACCGTCGAATATAAGGTCAATTTCGTTTCTCCGGCCATCGGCGAAAAATTTATAGCCAGAGGCCGGGTGTTGAAGCCGGGACGGACCTTGATGGTGTGTCAGGGAGAGGTCTATGCGGTAAAGGGCGGCCAGGAAAAACTCGTCGCCACGATGTTGGCAACGATGATTGCGCGGGAAGACTCCGGTCTGGTGGATTAATACCTGGGGATTAAGATTTATTTCCTATTGTTTGCTGGGAAATTATTCTGTGCCGGTGAAATATTCTGTTATCGATTTGTTCTATGCAGTTGTTTCTTATATAATACAAAATAACCAGGAACAATCCTGTACCGGTAAATAGTAAAAAATAATCGAAGGTTATATGTACAAAGTTCTTATCGTAGAAAATAATCCTACTCTCATTAAACTCCTCTCTCATTTTTTTCAGAGTGAAGACTGTGACATTCGCATAGCCGATGATGGCCTGCAGGCTATGAGTGTGCTGGAATCCTTCATCCCCGATATCCTCTTTACCGATATAATAATGCCGAAGATCGGCGGGGATGTTCTGTGCAGGATTGTCAGGCATACGCCTAAGTTCAAAGACATCTTTATCGTCATCTATTCAGCAATTGCCTGCGAGGATGAAAAGCGGATCTTCGATCTGGAAGCCGATCTTTATATTGCGAAAGGGGCAAACATTACTATTGCAAAACACATCCGCCATGTTCTCGAGCAGTTCAGGAGCGGAAAACGGCGGGAGAATATCCTTCATGGCAAGGAGGAGCTGCATTTAAGAGGCATCACCAAGGAACTCCTGATATCTCGACGACACTATAATACGATATTGGAGAATCTCGCCGAGGCGGTCATCGAGATGGATGGCACGGGGCAGATCGTCCAGGCCAACAGAGCCGCACAAGAGCTGCTGAGCTGTGCCCCGGCAACACTTTTTTCAAGCCGATTGACCGACTATCTTGCCGGGCCCGGGTTGGACCTGGTCGAAGAGTGGTTCGCCGGGGCCGCGACCGGCGGATTGCCTCAATTTCGCTCCAGTTATGACAGCCCTTTGTTGGTAGGGGAGCGTCAGGTTATCATCAAACTTGTGTCGATTACCGACCAAGATGAATTCTTTCTTATCGCCATCTTGCAGGATATCACCGAACGCAAACAGGTTGAAAAACAACTCCAGATTTTCAACGATGAGCTGGAACGAAGAGTTGAGCGACGTACCCGTGAGCTGCAGGAAACACAGTCACAGTACCTGCATGCTGAAAAGCTCTCGGCAATCGGCAAATTGTCGGCCTCTATCGCCCATGAATTCAATAGCCCTCTGCAGGGTGTCATGTTTATCCTCAAGGGTTTGAAGAACACGGTGACCCTGGAGGACGAGGACAGGGTTATGCTGGATCTGGCTCTCAGTGAAAGTTACCGGATGAAAAATTTGATTCGCAGCCTTCAGGATTTCAACCGTCCTTCTTCGGGCAAGAAGGTGTTGATGGATGTACATGTGTCCATTGACGCCTTGCTGTTGCTGTGCAAGAGCGATTTCAAACTCAAAAGGATTTCAACTGTATTGAACTACGATGCCAGGCTGCCCCAGATACAGGCGATCCCGGATCAGATCAAACAAGTCTTTCTTAACCTGTTGAACAATGCAGCTGATGCCTGCCTGGAAAACGGCGGAGTGATCACGATAAGTACAGGTCGTGAAGAGCAGGGAATCGCTGTAACGATTCAGGACAACGGTATAGGTATCGAGCCTGGAAAAATGGATCTGATCTTTCAACCGTTTTACTCAACGAAGTCGGCAGTTAAGGGAACGGGTCTGGGTTTATCGGTCTGTCACGGTATTGTGCAAAACCATCAGGGAGAAATTCGTGTTGAGAGCCGGCCCGGAGAAGGTTCGACCTTCACCGTCCTGCTGCCTGTCAAAGGAGAATGACGAAAGAATCCGTTCCGGCAGATGAGGAGTAACCTTCTCATATTTGCCGCCATCCCAGCTGCAAACTGCCAGAGTTCAGAAAAAAGGACGCAAGATATTAAAATTTTCATCTTATCAACCGATAACAGAGAAATATCGCCGAAAACGGTCTGTATGGAGCTCATGAGGTGGAAATTGATTGGCTGCAACTGACATGCAGGCGTGCGATAGAGGTGAAACAGAGGCTTTGGCAAGCCCATAGTACCCTGATATCAGGCATTAAATGAAAAAATGAGGTTGGTATGCAGAATGCCGCACAACACCAGACAAGACAATGGAGTCTTGAAAAAAAGAAGACATTCGACAAGACCGGTGATGTCCAGTTGCTGTATCGCCCTGAGATAGTTGCCCGTGACGGCAGGTATGTGGCCTACGCCAACAAAGTAATATGTGATTGTTTCAGTGGGCTGGAGTGGTTCCCGGGACCTGACAAAGATATGAGCTGGAAGGAAGGGGGCCATTGGGCAAAAGAGCTGGCGATCGGTGGAGGTGGCTGGCGATTACCAACCCTCAAAGAGCTGCGGGGGTTGTTCAAAATGAACAAAAATGGCGATAATCTTTCTCCTCTTTTCGGGCTCAGCATGACGGATGTATGGAGCTGTGAAATCAAAGATGAATCGTCCGCCTGGGGGTTCAATTTTCTTCCGGGTAATCAGTTTTGGACGTGTAGAACCCTTTCCAGGAGATTCAGGGTCCTGGCCGTTCGTCCGAGGATGTACGGTGCCTTTGAAAAGAGGGCTCAAACGGTGGCGGATTGAGCACAATCTTTGAAAATTAAGTTGTCATCAAGCAAAAATCATCCGATATTCAATTGCGGGAGGACACGACGGAAGATAAGCTGGAAACATCATCAACCATTTGAAATCAGATGGCATTCTAGATTTTCCAAACTCTGAGAAACGCGTCACTTGACTGATTCCAGCAAGCAGCCTAAATTACGCTCTAAAGTGACTGATACGAGCTTAAAGCTATTGAGGCTTCAACCTTTCCTCTACACGGATAATGCGCTTCCTGGAGGGATTATCTGAAACGGGAACGGCCTTAAGGGGAGGACAAACAAATCAGGAGGGTCGAAAATGGCGGCAAGCAGTGCGGCATCTTCCGGCAAGACGCAAGAGAAGTGGGACGGCAAGTGGCCTGCCTGGCATTCAACTCTGTCGAACTATCGGGAACCAAGTGCATGGACAGCCGCCTGGCAGTTGACCAATACTCTCATTCCTTACCTGGGCTTGTGGTTCCTGATGGTTCTGTCCATCCAGCGTGGCTATCCTTATGCGGTAACATCGATACTGGCGACCGTTGCCGCCCTCTTTCTTGTCCGATTGTTCATTTTGTTTCATGATTGCGTCCACGGTTCGCTCTTCCCCAAAAAGGCTCTCAACTCATTTTTCGGATACGCATTGGGGCTGTTGGTGTTTACTCCTTTTGAGGATTGGCGCTTCAGCCATCTCCGCCACCATGTAACCTATGCCAACCTGGATGCGCGCGGGTTTGGCGATATCTGGACCATGACTCGAACGGAATACGAAGAGGCCTCGCCGGCTAAACGGCTATCCTACCGCCTCTACCGCAATCCCGTGGTCCTGGTGGGCCTGGGAGCGTTGTTCAGTTTTCTGCTCCGCTACCGGCTGCCGACGCGAAAGTCGAAGTGGAAGGAACGCAGGAGCGTCCTGTTTACCAATCTCCTCATCGTCGCGGTCATTCTGATTGCCTCTCGAACCATGGGCTGGCGGACCTACCTTCTCATCCAGTTGCCTGTGATTTGGCTGGCCGGATCTGTGGGCATCTGGCTCTTCTATGTGCAACACCAGTTCGAGGGCGGATACTGGGCGCGGAAGGGGGACTGGGATCCCGTCCGCGCCGCCATGGAAGGCAGTTCCTTTTTCCGGTTGCCGAGGGTATTGCGGTGGTTTTCAGCCGACATCGGGTATCACCATGTACATCATCTGAACCCCCGAATTCCGAACTACCGCCTCAAGCGGTGCTTTGATGCTGTTCCTCCACTCCGGGACAAGACCGGCCTCACCATCTGGAAGAGCTTCTCCGGTATTCATTTGAAACTCTGGGACGAGGAACGCAAGGAGCTTGTGGGTTTTACTTGATGGATTACAGATTCAAGGAGACCGGGCTGGCGCACGTCATAGATTCACTCACCAGCCCTGAATTCTCACCTAAAACGTCACCTTCTCCGCCCCGCAGACCAGCTCGCTGAATTCGTTCCTCCAGTTCTGGCCGCCGAGAGTCTCGGCCAGGACGACCGCCATGTGCTGCGGAATAATGCCCATTTCCCGGTTGCGGCCGAGGCCGGAGAGGCAGGACGGGCAGTTGGTGGCGATCACCGTGGCGTTGTTGCCGGTCATGGCCTTTTTCATCGATTCCCGTTTGCGCTCCAGCATGGCGTAGGCGATGTCGGGCCGGGAGATGGCGAGCGTTCCCGCCTCGGAGCAGCAGTTGGGTACGCTCCGCACATCCGCGTGTAGCCGGCCGAGCAGGCCCGGTCCCGCGCCGTCGAAGGAATCGTGGCAGGGGGTGTGGTAGAGGATAGTGCCCGGCCGCCGCTCTATAAATCGGCCGTTGGCATTGTCCAGGACGAACTGGGAGACGTCGACAATATTGCAGTTGAAGATCTCGCTGCAGCCCATCTCGTGGAGCGATTCACGGCAGGTGCCGCAGCTGACGAGAAAGGCGTCGAACACCAGGTGGCCGAGCATCTCCTTGATCTGGGAGAGGATGATGGTGTCCCGTAAGGTGATGACCCCGGCCATCTTCTTCTTGGCGTTGACCTTGGCCGGAAAGCCGCAGCAGAGGAAGGGCGGCGGCAGCACGACCCGGATGTTGTTCTTGGCCAAGAGATAAATGGCCGCCATCGAAATCTCGCTGTAGAGCCGCTCCGATCCGCAGCCGGGGAAATAGAAGACGTTCTTCTGCACCTTTCCAGCCGGGCTGATCATCAGGGCCTCACGCTCCGAACACTGGGGGAGCAGGGTGGACAGGGTTTTTTTCGAAGCCGGCATCATCGGCGATTTGAGCATGTCGAGTGCCCGCCAGTTTTTATCTGTGATCGCTTGGGGCGCCTTTTTGTAGGCTCTGGCAGCCATGCGCTGAGCGGCGCTGCCCCATTCCATCACGACTTTCCGGAACACGCGGTTGACGATCCGGTACCGGTTTTTCAGGTAGAGGAGCGAGAGCCGGGTTGCCAGCGCAGTATGCTTGTAGCCAAGGTCGGAGAGGATCTCCCGCTCGAGGATCGAGACCTCGGCGGTGTCGATATCGACCGGACAGGGCGCCAGACACTTGCGGCACATGGTGCAGTGGTCGGCGATCTCCTCCAGATTTTTCAACTGGTTGAAGCGCGGCAGATGGGAGCGCTGCATGTCGTAGAGCAGGGCCTCGATCAGCGAGCCGATCACCATGTTTTTATTGCGCGGGTGCATGAAGATGTTGCTGCCCGGATGATAGACGCAGCAGACCGGCATGCATTTGCCGCAGCGGATGCACTTGGAGATCATCGACGACAACTGGGCAAGGGATCCGTACTGGAGGATCTTCGCTTCAAGTTCCAAGAGATTGAAGGACGGGGTGAAGACCTTATCGATGATCGCCGGGTCGTTCAGCATCCCCGGATTCATGATGCCCTGAGGATCGACCTCTTTGCGATAGACGCGCAACTCGTCGAGGCGGGCCTCCTCCAGAAACTTCATCTTGGTGATGCCGATGCCGTGCTCGCCGCTTACCACGCCGCCCAGTTCCACCGCCTTGGCCATGATGTCCTCGGCGGTTTTTTCCGCCCGCTTCATCATGTCGCGGTCGTTGGAGAAGACCGGGATGTTGACGTGGATATTGCCGTCGCCGGCATGCATATGGGTGGCGATAACGATGCGCTTCGAGCGCACCTCGTGGAAAAGCGCCTCGATAATGCCGCTGACCTTTTTATAGCCGCTGAAGAGTTCGAGCAGATCGGCCAAAAGCTTTTCGATCGAGGCTTCGTAAGCGATCGCACCTTTGGCCCGCAGGCCGAGCTTGTTGAGCTTTTCACTGCACAGTTCGTTGGCCTTGGGGATCTTTGCTTCCAGCCAGTCCGGGTCCTCGATGGGCTCGGCGGTTTTCAGGTACAGGACGGTCCGGTGGATGAACTGCTCTTTGTTAAAAATATCCTCGGCGAGGTTGTATTCATCGACGTAGCGGGCAAACTCGGCCAGCGCCGGCAGGGGCAGGACTATGTCTTCGTTGAGCTTGAAGGCATTGGTGCGGGCGGAGATGGCGCCTAGCCGCTTCCTGTCCCGCCAGAAGCGGGTGGCCTCGTCGGCATCCTGGGCGATGAACAGCTCGGTATTTTTATAGGGTTCGAGGAGTTTCACCAGCCGATCCTTGCCGCGCAGGACCTGGGCGCTGGTATGGCCGACCATGTCGATCAGCAGCACCGCTTTGGGGTGCGCACTGCGGGCCGCCTTGAACTTGTATTTGATCGCCCGGATATACTCCTCGTCAAAGTGCTCAAGCGCCATCAACGCCTCTTCACCCTGGTTGACGAATTCTTCGGAGATCTCGACGATGACCCGGCTCGCTTCGTCCATGTCGTCGCCGTAGAATTCCAGGCAGTAGGTCATCTTTTTTTCGTAGGCCTGATAGAGGACGAACTCGCCGGAGGTGATGACCCCGTCGGTGCCCTCCTTCTGGAAGCCCGGCAAGCCCTTCAGGGCCTTATTGGTGATATCCTTCCACAACCCTTTCTTGCGGATCTCGGTACCGGTCAGCTGCACTTCGCGCAAAATTTTGCCGCTCTTGTCCACCACCTCGAACCGCACCGTGTCGTCCGGCAGGATCTTGCGCATCGGGTGCTCGACCCGCCGCACGGTGAGGAGGCCCTTGCCCGGCATGGCGATGGTGTAGGCCAGGATGTTGTCGATGGCCGTGCCCCAGAGCACCGCGGTCTTGCCCCCGGCATTCTCGGCGATATTGCCGCCGATGGTCGAGGCCCAGGCGCTGGTCGGATCGGTGGCGAAGACGAGATTTTCTTTAACCGCATGGGCCATGGCGTCGGAGGTGACGACCCCTGCCTCGACCTTTAAAACCGGGACCTTTTTGCCAACGCCCAGATGGGAAAAGTCCCGGTAGGCGATGTCGTGGATCCTGGTCAGTTTTTCGGTGTTGACGATGACGCAGTTGCTGGTAACCGGTACACTGCCGCCGGTCAGTCCGGTGCCGCCGCCGCGGGGAATGATCTTCAGGCCGAGATGGGCGACCGCCTCCATCAATTCGGGCAGCTGCTCCTCGGTCGACGGCCGCAGGACAGCGAGCGGCAGAAAGAGGCGCCAGTCGGTGGCATCGGTGGCATGGCTGATGAGCGTAAACGGGTCGAAGCGGACGTTCTCCTTGCCGATGATCGCCCCCAGTCTTTTCTGCATCTGGGCGCGCAGGGCCGGGGCGTCGTGGATCTCTTTTTTCAGCTCGCAGAGCTTGGCACGGCAGATCTCCATCAGGCGGAGGACCTTGGCGCTCCGCTCCGAGCCGACCCGGCCGATCCGGGCGGCCTCCTCGATAATGGCGAGATCCTCGCCCGCGGTTTTTAAAAATTTGTGCAGGCGGCGCGGGGAGTCGATGAGTTCCTGAAATAGAAAGGGATTTCTTCTGAGGATGAAGAGATCGCCCATAAAGCGCATGACCAGTCGCGCCGACCGTCCGGTGATCCGCTGGCTGCGCAGTTCTTCCAGGTCTTCCCAGACCTCGGGACCAAACAGCAGGTTGATGATCAGCTTGTCGTCCGCGGACGTGAAGTTGTAGGGAATCTCGCGATAATCTTTTACGTTCATGTTCTTTCTGGCCTTGACTGCGGGAACGGTTTCCTCTGGGTTGATTGATGGACGATGCTTTTCTGTTTTCTTAAAGTGCAAGTATATAAAAACTCAAAACACTGCTGAATGGGGGTCATGCCCTGATGGGGGCTGAAACGAGCACAGCCACCAGGAAGTGATCCACATTTTCCCGGTATGGTGCAGATGGAGGAAGAGTTTGTACTCTTTTTCGGGTGCCGCGATCCAGAGGGAGAAGAAAACTGCCGAACCTGTTTATTTACCATCTCTATTGTTTTTTGCCAGTTTTTTGTCTGGACGGGCGGGATAAAAGCAATAATGTCATAACATTGTTTTGCTGAAATAAACTGCAACCCGCAGTCCTTTTCTCGTGGCACGGATAAAATCCCCTCTAGTCCGTTTTGAAAAACGGCAAGGAAGTGATACTATCCAGCATTGTCGATTATTCTGCCGGCACTGGTTGTCACATGCTGCCAAACAAATTGAAGGTGCAAATTTGAATTATTTAGCGGTGAGTATAATCTGTATCTTGAGTACGCTGCCCGGCTGCAGGTCGTTGTATGAGGGGTTCAAAGCCGTGCGCACCGAGGAGTGCTACCGCCTGCCGTATCCGGATCAGGAGGAGTGCTTGCGGCAGGCGGATGTCGGCTATGACGAATATGAAAAGGATCGGGAGGGGGCAAGGCGGCGGTCGTAGCGTTGTGTCGATTGCTTGTCGAGGCTGACGAGGTGAAAAGGGAATGAAGTTATACCTGTCCGAACTGCTGACACGGCTTGTCTCCCGGCAGAACAAGATTGCCGATCTCGATGCCGAAAGTCGTTTTCTGCAGTACACCGTGATCAGCTGTGCCGGTCTGGCGGCCATGATCGGTTTTGGTCTCTACAATTTATTTCAGGGGCAATACCTTCTTGTTCTGGCGATTGCCAGCTCTGCCCTGGGGTTGGTTATCGGCTGGATTTTCCTCTTCCGCGGGCTGGCCGGAGCCATGATCTACCGGGCAAACGTCGTGCTGTTCTACGTCCTCCTTTTTTATGTGACCTATCTGGGCGGCGAGGACCACTCGAAAATTCTCTGGGTCAACATCTCGCCGCTCATCACTTTTTTTCTTTTAGGCAGAAGCGAGGGGTTGGTGTGGATAAGTGCCATGTGGCTCTGCCTCTTCGTCTATTTTTTCAATCCCTTCGAATTGTCGGGCGGCCATGTCTACAGTCCGGGGTATGCCGTCAGGTTTCTGGTGAGCTTTACGGTCATCTCCGTCATCACCTATTTTTACGAAAATTTTCGGCACAAATACCGTGCCGACATGGAAGAGAAAAACAGCAGGCTGCTGGCCGAAATTCAGGAACGGCAGAAAGTGGAGTCCTCCCTGCGGGAGAGCGAGGCCCGTTACCGGGCCATATACCTGCACGCCGCCGAAGGCATTCTGCTCATCAACTTCCAGGGGGATATCGTCGAGTGCAATCCGCAGATCCTGGCGATGCTCGGTTATCGGCAACCGGATGTGGTCGGCCGCAATATCTTTACTTTTTTTCATCCCGAAGATCTGATCCGGTTGCCGCCGCAGATCGAAAAACTCCGCTCCGGGGAGGTGCTGTTTATCGAACGCCGGCTGCGGACCGCGTCCGGCATTTATCTGCTCTTTGAGCAGAGCGGCAAGAAGATCAGCGAGGACCTGATCATCCTGCTCTACCGCGATATAACCGAGCGGAAGATCGCCGAACTCGCCCTGGAGCGGGCCAATCAGGCCTTGGATCGACTGGCCCATTTCGATGGCCTGACCCAGATCGCCAACCGGCGCCGGTTCGACCATGCCCTCAGCACCGAATGGCTGCGCATGAAAAGGGAAGGAAAAGACATCGGCCTCATTCTCGCCGATATCGACTACTTCAAACAGTTCAATGACATATATGGCCATCAGGCCGGTGACGACTGCCTCCGGAGCGTGGCGTCGACCCTTGCTTCTTTGGTCCACCGCCCGGCCGACATGGTCGCCCGATACGGCGGCGAAGAATTTGTCATCCTCCTGCCCGACACCGACCTCGAGGGGTGCAGGCAAATCGCCGAGAAGATGCGCCTGAAGGTCGAACAATCGCGCATCCCTCATCGGGGTTCGACGGCCCACTCCGTTGTAACGATGAGTTTCGGCGTGGCGGTGATATCGCCCGGCGATACCCAAGACGGGTACGAAGTGCTGGTAGGGGCGGCGGACAAGGCGCTCTATCAGGCCAAGGAAGGTGGCAGAAACCGAATCGTCTGAAATTGTGCCGAAGTCGCAGCGGACGACGGATGATAAAAAGTTGGGTGTAATTTGGTTCGAGCAAAAGGAAAACTACAATGGACGGGAGGCCGTTTCTATGGGGTTTGCCGATGTAACCGAACACGAAAGGATCGAGAAGGCGCTTCAGGAGAGCGAGGCACGCTGCCAGGGAATGTATCGGCTGATGAAACAGATGGCCAACACCGTTCCCGACCTGATCTGGGCAAAAGACTTGGACGACCGCTATATCTTCGCCAACAAGGCGATCTGCGATAAGCTCCTCATGTGTGAGGAGGGCGAGAGTCCGATTGGCAAAAACGACCTGTTCTTCGCCGAACGCGAGCGGGCCAGGGGGTACGTTCATACCTTCGGCGAAATCTGCATCAATTCCGATGCGGTGGTAAAAGAGACCGGCAGGCCGGGGCGCTTTCTGGAGGATGGCCTGGTGCGCGGGGTCTATCTGATGCTCGATGTCCAGAAGGCGCCGCTTTTCGATGAACGGAGGCAGCTGATCGGAACGGTCGGCGCCGGCCGGGATGTGACCCAGGACCGGGCCAACCGCAAGGCCCGCGAGGAGAGTGAGAAAAGATATCGGCTGCTGGCCGAGAATATCCGTGATGTGCTGTGGGTACTCGATGTACAGTTCAATCCCACCTACGTGACCCCTTCCATCCGTGAGTTGTCGGGGTACAGCCGGGAGGAGTTTCTCGCCCTGCCGATCGATATCCACATGACGCCGAAATACCGGAGGAAGTTGAAGGCCCTGCTGCGCATGACGGGGCGCGCGATCCCTTCGGGGGAGAATACCTCGGGCAGGTTCCATGACTTCGAGTGCGTTAAAAAGGATGGGACGACCATCTGGGTCGAGATCGTCAACACCGCCATCCGGGCAGACGACGG
>Ga0154407_1187_pt2 | contig 14316 bp, 7 predicted proteins | sample RifGroB2_FD_115911 | JGI IMG/M metagenome (GOLD analysis project Ga0154407, IMG submission 115911) | Desulfobacterales bacterium GWB2_56_26
TTCCGGGCAACAGCCGAATCAGCCGATTTGCTGATCTGGCCAGCGATTGCGGCAAAACCCGGCTCAAGGTCTCCAGCCTCAAGCCATCATAATACTTGTTGTAGCCCGCGAAGGCTTCGTCTCCTCCATCTCCGTTCAGCACGACCGTGACATGCCGCGCTGTCAATTCGGAAAGATACCAGGAGGGCAAGGCGGAGGAATCGGCGAAGGGCTCGCCGTAATGCCGGACCAGTTCAGGCAGCACCTCGATCGACAGGGGTTCCACGATGCATTCATGGTGCTCGGTATCGTAGAGGGAGGATATGGTCCTGGCATAGGAGGTTTCATCGTACTCTTTTTCGGGAAAGCCGATCGAGAAGGTCTTTATTCTGCTCGTCGAGCATCTGGCCATCATTGCGACGATGGAGCTGGAATCAACGCCGCCGCTTAAAAAACAGCCCAGCGGGACGTCGCTCCGCAGACGAATGCGGGTGGACTCTTCGAGATGAGACAAAAGTTGTTCCTTTGCCTCGCTAAAGGAAATTTCGAGTTTCGGAGAAAAGTCGAGCGACCAATACTGCCGGACGAAAAAGCCGCCACTCTGTACAACCAGGGTACATGCCGGCGGCAGTTTTCTGATTTCCTGAAAAATGGAATAGGGGCTCGGGATATAGGAATAGGCAAAATAGAGATCCAGGGCCACCAAGTCGAGTGTCCTGCCTATCTTGTCAACCGGGAAAAGCGCGTGAATTTCCGAGGCGAAGAAAAATCCGCCAGGAACCTGAGCATAATAGATGGGCTTCTTGCCGACCCTGTCACGGGCCAGAAACAGATCCCGGTTTTTGCTGTCCCAAATGGCAAAAGCGAACATGCCCCGCAGATAGGAGACACATTCCGTGCCGTGCTCTTCGTAGAGGTGGAGGATTGTTTCGGTATCGGTCTCGGAATGAAACTTGTGGCCACGAGCCACCAGATCTTTCCTCAGTTCCAGATAGTTATAGATTTCGCCATTGAAGACAATCCACAGTGTTCCGTCTTCATTGGCCATGGGTTGATGTCCCGCCTGACTAAGGTCGAGAATGCTCAACCTCCGGTGGCCGAGAACGATATGGGGGAATGCGAGGGCGTCTTCATGGATGCCATAGTCATCGGGACCTCTGTGAACCATTTCCTTCAGCATTTTCTCGACCGTCGATCTTCGGGCGGGAAGTTGAAAGGAAAGATAGCCGGCAAAGCCGCACATAGAGGCTCACGAGTAGGAGGAAAGTATTGTGAAGGCGCTTTTAAAGGTCCCCGTATTCCTGAATGTGTCTCGAGCAGATAGGAAAGCCGGCCCGTCCGGTGCCGTACTCCGGAAAGTGGCCTTGGAGTAAGCAGACACCATTATTCCAAAGTAGTCAACCGAATAGTTAGGCAAAAAGGATCACCCACGGTGAATCATCAGACTCTGGTGGAGGCAGCCTCTCGGGCAGCGGTTCAGGAAAGTTGCTCAGGAGAACCTCAATCCCGATATTCATCAGCGCCGATGTCGGGACGGGCACCGGCAATTTTCATCTGCAGGCTGGGGTGCTTCCTTCCTGCGTCGATGCAGGGAGAGGTGCGGAGCAATGTGAAATTTTTATCCGGGACATCGACAAATTGCGGATTCCAGTCGTTGAGGGACTTGAATTCGCTGGAGTAGGCGACCATTGCCTGGGCGGCAGTCAGATCTTTGCCGCTTCTTCTGATGGGCAGGTTATTGTTATGGAGCGTATTGTTGGCAAAAAGATTATTCATGGCGCCGCCTTCTCCGACGGCCGCCACTACAAATGCGAAATATTTCGACTCCGAGATTATGTTGTTGATGATCACATTGTTGCTCACGGCTTTTGCATCGGCATACCGGTAAAGAACAACAGCCCCCTCGTCGATCTGCTGCCTGGTCACTTCACAGTTATGGAATACGTTGTTGTGAATCGCGTTGCTCTCGGACGCAAAGGCCAGGCCGCCCCAGACATTGGCGTAGATCAGCGCGCCGAAACCGTCGAGGTTGCTGAAATGATTGTATCTCAGGATATTCCCCGATGAGTTGTTGATCTTTATGCCGGCATATTTGCCGTTACCCATGGCTGCAGTGGTTTCATAAATCCTGTTACCCTCGAATATGTTGTTATTCGAGTTCAGGAGGAGCATGACTGCACAGTCGGTCGATCCGCCGCTGTTATAGAAGGTGTTGTCCTTGATGATGTTATGGTCGGATCGACCTTTGGGGTGATCGGAATTGGCGCCACGTATGCACAGCTCGCTGTGTTCGGCGGTATCGTGCACGATATTGTTCTGTATCTTGTTGTGGCTGCAGTTTATCGACAGCAGGATCGCATCTCCATGGCAGGTGGAAATGGTGTTTCCCGTGATTTCGTTATAGGTGCAGTTGTTGGAGAAGTAGATCGTTCCCCAGCCGGTAAAATTCGCTATGGTATTGTTCTTGATAATATTGTGATGGGCATTTCCCTGTATTTTTGCTTCCCCTGTGACGAGGAAACGCTGGCCCCCCCTGGCTGTGAAGCCGATGATGCCGATATGGCTTCTATCCCGCAGGTCGACGCATATGGGATTGGACAGGATTACTTCCTGGCCCTGATAGGCGCTGTAGGTGATTTTTTTGTTGCTTTTCCCGCTGACAGCCGGCCTGATCTGGTCGGCATATGTCCCGGCGAGAATGGACACGGTATCGCCGGGTCTGAGGCTGGCGTTGGCCTTGGCGATGGTTTTCCAGGCGGCGGCCACGGATGATCCGCCGGCTGTGTCGTTGCCGCTGCTCGATATGTAATAAGTTGCCGCCATCGACAGCGAACAGCAGGCATGGAGAAGAAAAGCCGCCAAGGCAACGGAAATGACGAATCTATTCGGTCTCGACCCCGTGAAGGAGTGATCCACATCGTAGTCTCTTCCCATCTCCTGCTCCCCATATTCGAGCTGTCGGGAAATCCAATCATCGATGGTGACTCAAGGTGTTTGAACAAAAATATTGTAAAGAATAATGCGCGACCAGGATTACGTCTACATCCATCGGTGATATTCTATAATCCGACAGGCTCCTGGGGAAGAATGATGGTGGTCATCGACCGGCGGGCCGGGTCGTAAGCGGCCGACCCCCCAATCGATTACCTTTGTGAGCGAACGCAGGCTCTTTTTCAGTTCGTTACTGCACCGTTGCTCCTACGCCGATGGAGAGAAAGCCGACGGTTTCTTTGCTGTGCGTGGTCTCGAGATCCTTGGACTGCTCTTCTTCAGCCCTGATCTGGATACCGGCAGCGGCCAGCTTCTGGCCCCGAACCGCGACGGTGTCGCTCGCTCCATCGGTCTGTATCCCGGCGAAAAAGGCCGGCGGTTCGGAGAACTTGGACCCGAAGGTGAGGCCATACCACTTATCGGTGACGCTTGGCGCGGTGTTGGCGACTTCGTATCGGAGTCCGGAGATTTCCCCCTTGCCTGGTTGCCAGGCAATGTAGTTGACCGTCTCGGGGATATGAGCGGTTGAGGTCAGTTCCATCTCCTGCAGCTTAAAATAGAAAGAGGATTTGCTGAAGGAGCGCATTCTGCAGTTGACTGCATCGTCCTCATTCTCCGTTACCACCTGGGGCAGGACGACCGGAATGCCGGGATAGGCCTGCTGCAGGGTGATCTTCTGATACGCGCTGCTGCCGGTAAAGCTTCCGGCTTCCAGCTTGCTGCCGTCTCCCAATGTGTAGACGCCTTTTTCCATAATCATATAGTTGACGGTTTCCTGGGCGTGGGTGCCGTTCTGGTGATCCCATTCCTGCAGCCTGATGTCGAAGCCTTCCCGGTCGATGTTGCGGATGCGCACCGTTACCGGCTCGGCTTCGTTGACGGTAGTCGACGGGCCGGCGATAACGATTGGGTTGCTGAAGCTGCGGTTGAAGAGGACCCTGACCCAGTTGTTGTTGAGGGCAAGTTCACCCACTTCAAAGGGAATCCCGGCACCGCAGCTGACCGCTTTGGTGGCAGTAGCCGTTGCGCCGTCATCGTCGGTCACTTTCAGGGAGACGGTATAGGTGCCGGCACTGGCATAGGTATGTTGCGCGGTCACGCCGGTTCCCGTTGTTCCGTCGCCGAAACTCCAGGCATAGCTGACGATGGAGCCGTCGGGGTCCGAGGACTGGGAACCGTCGAAGGAGAATATCAAGGGGTTCCCATCAGGACTGGGAACCGCGAAAATGGCCGCGAGCGGTGCTTTGTTGGAGGCTGCGGGTTGCGCAACCACGATGGGGGTGGAGATTTTGCCGGTCAGTCCTTTGCTGTCCTGCACGGTAAGTTCGGTGGTATAGGTTCCGGCGGTTGTGAAGACATGTGAGACCTTAGCTCCGGTCCCTTTGGAACCGTCGCCGAAATTCCAGCTGTAGCTCACTAGCGGGGCATTGGGGGTGGTCGAGGCGGAACCGTCGAAGTTGACGGTCAAAGGGGCATTGCCTGCAGCTGTCGAGGAAGAAACGATCGCGAGCGGCGCGGTGATTTCCTTGTATGCCGGGGTTTCGGTTATCGGCGTTTCCTGTCCGCCGGCATCCACGGCGGCAATGGTGAACGCGTAATCCGACGACGCAAACTCCGATGTGCAGGTCAGTTGTCTGGCGGCGGAATCGGTCGTCCCGCAGAGAAGACTCCCGTTGGAGTAAATCTGGAACCCACCCGCATTCCTCGAGCTGTCTGTATAGTTCCAGGAGAAATAAAAGCTGCGCGTGGTGCCGATGGCGGAGGCAGCGTGTTCATTTGCGCCGATATCCGGACGGACACCCGAAAAATCTATCTGCAGGCCGGTGTGTACCGTTCCGGCGTCGATGCAGGGGGAGGTGCTCTTCAACGTGAAGTTTCTGATCGCGCTATCGAGATATTGCGGATCCCACTCGTTAAGCGACTTGAATTCGCCGGGATAGGCGGCCATTGCCTGGGTTGCGGTAAAATTTGCCCCGTGTCTTCTGATGGACTTGCTGTTGTTGTAGAGCGTATTGTTGGCGAAGAGATTGTTGGCGGCGTAAGCGCTTCCTCCCACGGCTGCCACATCGAAGGCAAAGTATTTCGACTCCGAGATAATATTGTTGATGATCACATTGTTGTTCACGGGTTTCGAGTTGGCATAGCGGTAAAGTACTATAGCCCCCTCGTCGGTCTGCTGCTTGGTCACTTCGCAGTTATGGAACACATTGTTGTGTATCGCGTTGCGCTCGGTCGCAAAGGCCAGACCGCCCCAGACATTGGCGTAGATCAGCGTGCCGAAACCGTCGAGGTTGCTGAAATGATTGTATCTGAGGATGTTCCCCGATGAGTTGTTGATCTTGAGGCCGGCATATTTGCCGTTGCCCAGGGCGGAAGGGGTTTCATAGATTTTATTGCCCTCGAAGATATTGTAGTTCGAGTTCAGGATGATCATGACCGCACAGTCGGTCGTTCCGCCGCTGTTATAGAAGATATTGTCCTTGATAAGGTTATGGTTGGACTGGCCGGTGGGGTAATCCGAGTTTGCGCCTCGGATGCACAGTTCGCTGTGCTCGTTGGTGTCGTGCACGACATTGTTCCGCACCGTGTTGTAGCTGCAGTTTATCGACAGCAGGATCGCGTCTCCATGACAGTAGGAAATGGTGTTTCCTATGATTTCGTTATAGGTGCAGTTATTGGAGAAGTAGATCGCTCCCCAGCCGGCGAAGTTCGAGATGGTATTGTTCTTGATGATATTGTGATGGGCATTGCCTTGAATCGTCGATTCGCCTGTCACGAGGAAACGCTGGCCACCCTTGGCCGTAAAGCCGATGATGCTGATATAGCTTCTATCCCGCAGATTGACGGTTACGGAGTTGGAGAGGATTACCTGCTGACCGTCATAGGCGCTGTAGGTGATCCTCCCGGCGTTGCCGCTTCCGCTCACAGCCGGCCTGATCTGATCGGCATAGGTTCCGGCCAGGAGATATACGGTATCGCCTGGTTTGAGGCTGGCATTGGCCTTGGCGATGGTTTTCCAGGCAGTGGTCACGGATAATCCGCCGGCCGTGTCATTGCCGCTGCCTGAGATATAATAGGTGGCCGCCATCGACAGCGAAGAGAACGCGAGCAGAAACAGCGGCGCCAATACCAAAGAAAGAATTATCCTGTTACATTTGGACTTCCTGTCGGCAGAAAGACTCTCGGCCTGAGATGTGTTTGTACTTTTTTTCTGTGCAACATCGACTTTATAGACACCACCCATTCTGTTGTACCTCTTTTTTAATGTTGATAAGCAAGATCACTGGATAATGAAGCTGCGGTCAAAGAGCACCCTGATCCAGTTGCTGTCGATCGCCACCTCACCGACTTCAAACGGAATCCCGGCACACCGCAGTCGACCGCTTTGGTGGCGGTAGCCGTCGCGCCCTCGGCGGGGCTGCAGCACGAAACGTGCCAATGTTAATCATGGAGTGAGCCATTCGGCTTAACTCCGCCTTGCACCGAAGTTATACTGGTAGTGAAAAAGTCTGAGTCTCCTGCGGGTTCTGCACCTGGCATTACTAAATTGCAATTGTAAGCCTGCTATGGGAAGCGGAGGGGATTCAAGCAAGGCGGGAAAAGTTACGCAAAAGTTGGCGTAGCAAGGGGGAAGAGAGCCCATGGGATTCTGCGGAAGATAGGGGGAGGCGATAAGGAGGGAAACAACTGGGGGGGATCTCCGTCCCCTTCAGGTGAAGGAAGTCCTGCCGCCCGGTATTGAATAGCTTTGCAGGAAGAAGGAGTTTAGACGTGGCGAGTTTTAAGAGAAGCGCCTGCCGTTCTTTCCAGCGGAGGGATCAATCAATGACCTCCTCCGACTGCAACTTCCTTGAAGGTGAGCAGCAAGAGCTTGATGTCCAACCCGAGGGACCAGTTGTCGATATACTCCAGATCCATATTCATCCACTGCTCGAAGGAGATGTTGTTCCGTCCGCTGACCTGCCAAATACAGGTCAAGCCAGGCTTCATGGACAAGCGTCGCCGTTGCCACAGCTTGTACTTCTCGACCTCCGTGGGAAGGGGCGGCCGAGGCCCGACCAGACTCATCTCGCCTTTCAGCACGTTGAAGAGTTGAGGCAACTCGTCCAGGCTGGTCTTTCGCATGATAGAGCCTATCCAGGTGATTCGTGGATCCTTCTTCAATTTGAAGACCGGTCCGTCCATTTCATTGGCGGCTGCCAGTTTGTCTCTCATTTCCTCGGCATTGATCACCATGGAGCGAAATTTGTACAGCATGAAGCGGCGGCCGTTGAGCCCCGATCTCTCCTGGGCAAAAATGATCGGCCCTCTCGAGGTGAGTTTGATGAGAAGACTGAGGAGCATGAAAAGAGGGGAAAGCAGAATGATTCCGACAGCCGCGCCGGCATAGTCAATGCACGCTTTGAGCACCAGTTCGTTGGTGTTCTTTGGTACCGACGATAAGACCAGAGTGGTAGCGCCAAGGAAATCCTCGATGTCGACCCTCGCGGTACGAGGGTAGTATTTAATTTTATTGAGCTGGAAATCCGGCAGAACCCGGACGTTTTTGCCCATCTCTTCGGCGTAGTAGATGTATTCATGGACATTGGCGATTGCCTTGAGGGGGATGCCGAAGACTACCTCGTCAATAGCTTCCTTTCTCAATATCTCCTTGAAGTTGTCCATCGTGCCGATAATCCAGACAGATTCGTATATTCTTTTGCCAACGAGCTCGGCTCGGTCGTTCATCTCGAGACAGCCGCGAATCAGATACCCCGCCGTTCGTCTTTGTCTTACGGAGTGGATGAAGTCGAGAGCACGCTGATGCGATCCGACGAGCAGGATGCTCTTGGTGTTATAGTTTTTGGAGCGAATTTTTGCCAGGAATTTATACAGTGCTATCCTAAAGGAAATCAAACCGATAAACGCATAGCAGGAAAAAAGCACCATGAGCATCCGGCTGACCGGCTCGATATGCATGGTGTAGAAGAGAAGAATTATGCTGACGATGCTTGTGAGGGTAGCTTCGAAAACTCTTTGAAAAACCTGCCTTATCGTGACCTTGCGATAGGGGCCGTATCCCCCCATGAGGCGCAAACTGAAGTGAAAAGAGATGAGAGCGAGCAACAGTAAGAGATGGTAACTGAATGAAAAAACCTGGTAATCGAGTCCGACCCCAAAATGAATCCTTGTTTCGTTGGCTAAGTAGAAGCTGAACGCAACAATGATAAGGTCAATTACCTGGTGCATTGCAAGCAAAATTCCTTTTTGTTCACGTAACATATCGCTACCTCATATTGACAGTAGAAGGTGAATTAATTCAGCTTGGTCTTCTATTGTTGAATCGGAAAACAAGAAAGTGAAATTTGAAAGGAAGTTAATAGAAGCCATTTATTGCTTGACAGAGAATGTGTATCAACGTAATTTGTACGCTTCAATACATGGCAAGGTAATTCACTTGGGATGAGATGTAAATAAAATAAAATTGCCAGATATGGTTCTGTAATACTTTTGGTTGAAGCAAACGAATCATATAATACAAATGATACTAATAGATGTCAGTAAAATTTGTATAAATGTTGACATGCTTCTGTTTTTCTCCAAAAAAAATAGCATAAAATGAGAGACATAAACAGGTAATGTTTGAATAATAGTATGCAAAATGGCGACGTTCAATCTACTGACTACGCGCAAATTATTAGTTGAGATGACAACAGCTTATTTTGAGGGAGAAAATAGAGAGGCTTTAGCAGATAAAAAAGGGGTTGAGTCTGCTTAATAAACTCTTCCTCTATAAGCCACCGAAAACTAATAGGTTTGCATTTACCAAATTACCTGAATGCGAATAACGGAGATGTGCAGATGACGGATAGAAAAGTAATTTTTATAGGAGGATCTTCCTACAGCGGCTCCACAATGCTGGATATGATGCTGGCAAACAGCGACCAGGGATTTTCGGCAGGTGAAGTGCATGCGCTATTCAGGCCTTTTCGTCCCCACCATTTCAAACCCGTCTGCGGCTGTGGGGAAACGAGCTGTCAGCTCTGGGATAAAGTCAAAGAAAATGGGGAGATCTTCCTGTATGAAACAATTTTCAATCTTCTTCCGAATGTTTCCTATATTGTCGATTCGAGCAAGGACCCGTGGTGGATACTTTGTCAGGCAAGGCGATTGTTTCAACAAGGTGTTGAAATACATAATCTTCTCATATGGAAGGAACCTGGTGCTTTTGCGCACTCAATGCTGAAAAGAAAGCGCAAGGGTTGGATGAAAGCCTGGCGGAATTATTACAGTGTCTACTTGAGTCTCATTGATGATTATATCCCTGTTTCCTACAGCGGTCTAGTTCAAGATCCTGAACGTTTTTTGAAGGAATTGTGTGATCGTCTGAAAATGCCGTTCAATAACAACCAGCACAATTTCTGGGACAAGCGGCATCACACCCTTTTCGGCAATAGATCTGCGAAGATTCATTTACAGCAAAAATACGACTCGGGCGAGCATATGCTCATGTCCGAAATACCGTCAACGGCAAAGCACCGTTCGATATATCGCGATGTCGAATATACAAAATCCTTACCGGAACACGTAAAAAGCCAAATCGCTTCTGATCTTGAAATGAAAAATCTTGTTACAGCACTGCGGAATGGTGGGTCCTTTTTGAATGGTGGCCAATTTAACAGATTCTTTGTGAAAAAGGAAAAAGCCAAAAATCAGATTAAATACGCCCTGGGTAGTATTATTGGGAAACACTGGCGGATATTTTGAAACAACATATCGCGAGATGCATATGCAGACAAAGCACGTAGGAATAATCTGGCCGGGATTTAGAAAATACAATGAACAGTTCTACCGGGCCGTATTGGAAGACCAACGATTTAAAACTTCTGTACTGTGGATCAGGCGGTTTCGTCATGACGAAATTCCGCCAAAGGAAGTAATCGAGTCTTTATCCTGCAAGGTTGTGGGGGCCGAGAGTATTCGTATTTCCGGTTATAGTGTAAAAACATTTCTCATCATGTTGTATATGATATGGAAAATAGTCCGTGAGTGTGATGGGATTCTGACTTCAACCCAGGCGCCACTTCACTCGAAAGTTGCATTTGTTTTGGCGAAATTTTACCGGAAGAAAATATTTGTAAAAACCGAACAATGGCGCGATCTGGATAATCCTTCGTTTTTCATGAGGCAGTACAAAAAGCTGGATGTCTCTATCATCAGGAACTGCGATATCCTTTTACCCCATGGCACGAATCAACTGCAGTATGCTGCAGGAAAAGGTGTCAATCCCGGCATAATGAGAGTTATGCCTCTGTTGTCCGATGATCTAAGACGCCTGCCGGTCGATAAACCACGATTGAAGGAAACCCTGGGGCTCCAGGGGAAAAAGGTGATTCTCTATTTTGGCAGGCTCACCCGTCAGAAAGGATTACAGGACCTGTTGTTGGCATGCATTCTGGCAAAAAAGGCGATGGAAGAATCAGTATTGCTGGTATGCGGTGGTGCAGACCGGAATTTTTCGGATTTCTCCGACACCGCCTCTTATGAAGAAGAATGTCACCGATTAGCTGAGAGCCTTCTTCCCGGGAAAGTGATTTTCACCGGTCCCATAGCTCCATCGGACAAGCACAATTACTTCCAGCTCGCCGATCTTTTCATTCATCCTCACGGTAATAGAGGAACGGACGGATGGGGTCTGGTTATCAACGAGGCCGCATCGATGTCTCTCCCCATTATTGTTTCGGATAGAGTCGGTTGCGCCCCCGACCTCGTCCTGAATGGCCAAAACGGCTACATAGTCCCTGCCGGCGATATCCGGGCCTTAGCCCGCCGAATCGAAGAGCTGATGGCCGATGATAACAAAAGAATGCATTTCGCAGTTCAGTCACGGCTTGCTTTCGAGAGATATCACCAACCGAAAACAGTACCTCAAGTTATTTGGGAGGCACTCAATGGCAGTGGAAAGTAAAAAAATTGCCTTCATATTGGGTAATTACTTCGACCAATGTCAGGGAGGCGCCGAGTTGCAGTCTTTCTACATTGCCCGGGAAGCCTTGCGTCGTGGGTGGGAAGTTCACTACTGCTTTATGTCCAACGATAGAAAATTCGTGAAGAAGGAACGCATGGCGCTTTACCCGATCTGTAAGCGGCGTTTGTGGAACAAATTGTCGAATATCAAGTACCCCTATTGCTTCGAGTTATTCGATTTTTTGCGACAAGTGAAGCCCGATGCCATTTACCAGAGAGGAGCCCTGTCCTTCACTGGTATTGCAGCACGCTACGCGAAAAAGAACCGGTGCAGACTGGTGTACCATATCGCCAGCGATCCGGATGTTCAGGTTAGTGCTCTACCCTGGAGGCGTCCATGGCTTGTGCCTGAATTACTTTGGCTTCGTTATGGAATACGACACGCCACTACCATTATCGCGCAGACGAAAACGCAGGCGAACGTCTTAGAGAAGAACTTCGATCGCCGGGCTGTCGTCATACCCAATGGGCATCCCGACCCCGGCGAGTGCTGGAAACCCGAAATACCCCTGCGGGTCCTCTGGATTGCAAATTGGAAGCCCTTGAAGCAGCCGGAGCGGTTCGTGCAGCTCGCCCGCGAAATCGGCATGAGGGAGAATGTTCGCTTCATGATGCTCGGCAGGATCGGCAGATACCAAACACTCGTCGAGGAAGCGAAGAGCCTGGGCATCGAAGTGCTGGGAGAGGTCCCGAATGAGCGGGTGAACGAAATCCTCTGCAGGAGTCACATCCTGGTCAACACCAGTTTGTACGAGGGGTTCAGCAACACCTTCATTCAGGCGTGGATGCGGAAGGTTCCCGTGGTCAGCCTGAATGCCGACCCCGACGCGGTACTGGAAGGCAGACAGCTGGGATTTCGCTCGGGGTCGCCGGCTCAGCTTGCCATCGACACCGAGCGTCTCATCGACGACCGCGACCTGCGACAGCGGATGAGCGTCAGGGCCAGGGAATACGCACTGCATCATTGTTCCCTGGAAAATATGCATAAGATCGTCGAGATCATTTCAGGATAATCCACAGGGGCACAAGATCCATGGAAACCACGCAACTCTATCTCATCGGCACGACCGTGCCATGGTTCCTGCTGATCATGTTCAGGCCAAAGGTGCTTACCTTTCTGGTGATCGTGCTTTCTCTGTTCCAGTTGGACTGGTTTACCCGCTATATGGGCGGTGTTTCCGGGCTCAACAGGATTTCCCTCGTGCTGGCCGGGTTGCTCGGCCTTCGGCTGGCCGCCGACCGGGTCCTGCACCGGAGTTTTTCTCTTGATCGGCATCTGCTGCTCGGGCCCGTGTGTCGCCTCTCTCTCTTTTTCCTTGTCCTCACCTTGCTCTCGAACCTTTTCAACGATGAAAGTCTCGTCCTCGGCTTCTATGAACTGCGCTATTACTTCCTCGGCTTTGCCGTCACTTTCGGACTCTATCACTATTTTCCGAGCGCGCTCTCCCTGGACTTATTCAAGAGGTGCCTTGTCTGGATCGGTCTTGCCCAGCTCCCCTTTTCCGTGCTGAAATGGCTGTCTGCCGGCGGCGGGAAGACCCTCACACTGGATTCTGTGTCGGGTACCTTCGGTGGTTACGGCGAGCTTGTTGCCTGTCAAATACTTGTCATATGCATCGTGCTGTTCGAACAACTGACGACCCAAAGACGGATTGTGAGGGTCAATAATTACGTACTGTGTCTGCTCCTGCTCGTTCCCTTGCTGCTGTCGGGTTCGGCTACCGCCAGCGTGTATATAGTCCTGGCAATAGTCTTCACCTGGTGGCTGAGCGCAGTTCACAACAAGAATATAGCAGTCTTCCTCAAGCAGGTCATTCCGATATCCATTCTCGGAGTCTGTTCGCTTATTCTCCTGTATCACGTGTTCTGGAAGCCGAATTTCGATACGGAAAAGCAACTCAATCTCGACTATATGATCGAGTATTACATGCTTCCTCCGGTAACCGATTACGAGCTGTATCTGCTTGGTGCCGATACCCAGATGGGTCGTGCCAGAGCCGTAGTCGAGGCGGTGAAGCTGATTTCGGAAACTCCCTGGAATTTCGTTCTCGGGTATGGTTCCGGTGCCACCGCCGAAGCGTCGTTCCTGCACGTAGTCGGGAGATATTATCAATCGTTTGGTCCACTTGACGGTCTCGGCAGAAACCACTATTCGAGAACGCTGGCGGAATTCGGTGTCGCGGGCATGACGGCTTTCATCGTTTTCTTTGCCGTCATCCGTAACCGAATCATATCCGTCAAGGGACGCGCATCCGAACTCAACGCACTATTTTCCCTGTTTCTTTTCGTGCTCTCCATACTGTCGATCTACGGGGAAACCCTGACATCTTTTTTCTTCAGCTTCGTGCTCGGGTTTTTCCTGGCAACCGCGCAGGTTGAATTCGACAAAGGAGAACCCGCATGAACACCTCTGCCGAATCAAACCCGCCGGTGCTCGATATTGCCATCCTTTGCCAGAAGCAGTTCGGTTCCCACGTGGATACGTATTACTACTGCAAATACTTGAGCCGGCGCCATCGAGTCACCTATATTTGCTGGGACTACGGCAGTACCAGACAAGGGATGGACAAGGTGGCGGTGCAGTATGTTTCGCGAAATCACAGCCTGATCGTCCGCAACCTGCTGTATATATACGTCGTCTGCACGCAGTTGCGCCGGCAGGCCTTCGATGTCTGCTTCATCAAGTATTTTCGCGGCTGCTCGATTCTGCCCCTTCTTTTCCCCAGGGTGGCATTTATTTTCGATATCCGCTCCGGTTCGATCAGCAGAAGTTGGCTGTCCCGATTCATCTGCGACAACCTGTTGAAATTCGAGTCGCGCTTCTTCAAGCATGTGACCGTGATTTCCGCTTCGCTGCGGCGCAAACTGGGCCTGGAGGGGAAAGCTCACATCCTGCCGGTCGGCTCCATATCATTATCTGTCAAGGAAAAGGAGTTTGGTGATCTTCACCTGCTCTATGTGGGCACCTTGTACAACCGTAACATAGACAGAACAATCCCGGCCTTTGCCCGGTTCGCCCAGAATCACTCTCAGGAGATCAAATGCACGTACACCATCATCGGGGCCGGCCCCGGCAACGAAGAGGAGATATTGCGATCGCTTGCAGCGGAATTGGGGGTGGCGGATAGCGTGCATGTCGTGGGGCGTGTGCCCTTCGAGGACCTGGGGCGATATTTCGATAGCCACAATGTCGGCGTTTCCTTCGTGCCGATGACGAGCTTCTATGATGTCCAGCCGGTAACCAAAACCTTCGATTACCTGCTTTCCGGAATGGTGGTGCTTGCTACGGCGACTTCCGAAAACAAGCTGGTCATCGACGAAAGCAACGGCGTGCTGATC
>Ga0154407_1071_pt1 | contig 14063 bp, 14 predicted proteins | sample RifGroB2_FD_115911 | JGI IMG/M metagenome (GOLD analysis project Ga0154407, IMG submission 115911) | Desulfobacterales bacterium GWB2_56_26
TCGGCATAAAACTTGTTGGAGTTACGGCGGAAAATGGCAAGAAATTTCTGCTGACGTTGTTATTCTTCCTGCTCCTGTGGGGAATGGGCCGGTTATTGAAAAAATTTTTCCATCGTTTCATCAAAGACTTGAAGGACGCCAGGGCGATGTTCTGGTCCAATCAAGCAATCAACATTTTTGTTTCCCTCATGTTTGTCATCGGTTTCCTGTCCGTCTGGTTTGACGACCCCGTACGGCTCACGACCGCGTTCGGGCTTGTTTCGGCGGGACTGGCATTTGCGCTCCAGAGAGTGATTACCGCCATAGCCGGCTATTTCATCATCCTCAGGGGCAAGCTCTTCAATGTGGGAGATCGAATTTCAATGGGAGGCGTACGCGGGGACGTCATCCACCTGACATTCACCAGTACGTCTGTCATGGAAATGGGACAGCCCCCCGCTGTGCAAGTGGCCGATCCGGCGATGTGGATTGAAGCTCGCCAGTATACCGGCCGCATTGTTACGATCACCAACGATAAGGTCTTCGATACTCCGGTTTACAATTATACCTGGGAGTTTCCGTATCTGTGGGAAGAGATGCACATAATGGTCAAATACACTGCCGATCGTCTGCGTGCTGAACAGATTCTTCTTGAAGTCGCCACTCGCCATACCCTTCCCATCAGCCAAATGAGCAAACCGGATCTTGCCGAACTGCAGCGAAGATATCTAATAAAAACCAGCGACTCAATGCCGAAGGTATATTACAGGATAACGGACAATTGGCTGGAGCTTTCACTCCGTTTCATCGCAAAGGATCACGACATCAGGGACATCAAGGACCAGATGAGCCGAGATATCCTGGACGAATTCGATAAAGCGGGTATCGAAATAGCTTCCGCAACTCTTGATATAGTCGGTGTGCCTCGGCCCATCACTCAATGGTGACTCCTTCGACTTGCCGAGTTATGAAGCCTCACTCGCTCAATCGGAAACCCTTTCCTGTTTTTCTTTCTCGTTGCGACAGCATAGCTGATTCGCCACAAGGCGGCATTTTTCAACAACCTTTCGATCTTCTTCTTCGGACAAAACCTCGCACGCCCCTCTGGCGATCATTTCTGCGTGCCGTACAAGCGCGGCAAGATCTTCCGGGCGGGATGCGAAGTTTCCAATAACCGAGATTATTTCTAACATGCGGATGGTGACGGAAGCGCTGGAACGGCCATACTGCCGGATCTGGTTAAAAGCCGTGTCCGCAATTGTTGGAAAGGTCACGACCGAATCAATGATCCGAAGTCGGTCCTCCTCATCGCGAATATATGCCGCAGGCACGTCCCGTTGCACAAGGCGACATAATCCGGATCCGAGACGGTCCACGCTGGCGATTGCAGTGAAGGGATCGTTCAACCCTGGAGAAAGAGCCCGCACTGCGATCTCGACAAGCTGATTGACCATGAATTCAACATCCTGCCTGGGCATCCTCTCATGTCCAAGGGCAAATAACGAGTTGATCCGTCGAATCAGCTTATCATTCACCAGAGTTCCCGGCCAGACCTGAACCAGAGGCCGACCGGCGACAATATAATGTCCCGTCCTCAGCTCGATTCGAATAACCAGATCCATCTCCACAGCCAGTTCCACAAGGGCTTCTCTGTCAATGAGCTGCAGATAGCCGTCCCCGTCTGCGCAAACGGGCCGAGCCTCCCTTTTAAAAATCTCGAGAAATCCGGGATCGGGAGGCTCCGATCGGAGATGTTCCTCCTGGCCGCTTCCTGCCGGGTACAGTCTGTCGATCCCCTGAATCAGCTCGGATCCGACTCGCGCCACAACCTCGTTGGCCTGGATGGAAACGGAGACGTGATGGATGAAGTAGATCAGCACCCCGACGCTCACAACGGCCAGCAGCACGCCGAAAGCAATCGACACATGAGGAACAAAGGCATCGCCATCAACAACGCCGATGGTGCGGAGAACCAGCAGGCAATAGAGGAAGGTTGCCACAAACATTCCCAGCACTACCTGGGTGGTGGTGTCGCGCATGAAATTGCGGAGCAACCGGGGTCCAAGCTGTGAAGAGGTAAGCGACAGGGCAACCAGGGTCATTGAGAAAACCACTCCGGCGATGGTGATCATTGATCCGGTAACGGTTGCCATCAGGGCACTCGCCCCCTCGGTTCCCCCGCTCATCTTCCAGCCCCAATTGCGAAGAAGTTCCGACACCGGTCTCTCCAGTGCTATGGTCACGCCGGCCATTGCTATCGCCCCGCCTGACATAAGTACGGGGAGGAACCAGAAACTGGAGCGAATGCGATCCCAGGATTTTAAAATATGCGATTTCGATGTCGACACCCTTTCCACACACATGCTCCGGGGCTGGACTTTATCTGAGTCAACCCGGGGATCCCAATCGATCCGCCGGGGATATTACAGGTCGGCGGAACGCAACCGCAGGGCATTGCCCACCACCGATACCGAGGAAAAGCTCATTGCCGCCGCCGCAATCATCGGCGACAGCAGCACCCCGAACAGGGGGTAGAGGAGACCAGCAGCGATGGGAATGCCGAGACCATTGTAGATGAAGGCGAAGAACAGGTTCTGCCTGATATTGCTCATGGTCGCCCGCGACAGGACCCGAGCCCGGGCGATGGCCCGCAGATCGCCCTTGACGAGGGTGACGCGGGCCGATTCCATGGCCACATCAGTGCCCGTACCCATGGCGATGCCGACCTGTGCCTGGGCCAGGGCGGGGGCGTCGTTGATGCCGTCGCCGGCCATGGCCACTATCTGGCCCTGCGCCTGTAAGTTCTTGACCACCCTGGCTTTATCTTCGGGCAGAACTTCGGCCACGTACCTGCTGATACCGAGCCGATCGGCTACGGCCGCAGCCGTCTCCGCATTGTCGCCGGTCAACATGACGATCCCGACCCCCTCCTCATGCAGCCGGGATATGGCTTCCGGGGTCGTTGGCTTGATGGGATCGGCCACAGCCACGACGCCGGCAGGCGTCCCATCCACCGCCACGTACATCGCCGTCCGGGCTTCGGCCCTGAACCTCCCGGCCTGATCGACCAGCGGGGAGGGATCGATGCCGTTTTCCTCCAGCAACAGCCGGGTGCCAACCAGCACCCGTTTGCTGTCGACCGAACCGGAAACACCCCGGCCGGTGTGTGACTGAAATTCCTTTACCGCCGAAGGAGACAGACCGCGATCGCGCGCGCCGGCTGTAATCGCCGAGGCGAGTGGATGCTCGCTGACCATTTCGAGGGCGGCAGCCAGCGCCAGGACCTCTTCTTCACGAAAACCGTCCAGGGCGAAGACGTCCGTCAGGCGAGGCTTTCCCTCCGTCAGGGTGCCGGTTTTGTCCACCACCAGCGTATCGACCTTGCGCATGACTTCGATCGATTCGGCGTCCTTGAACAGGATGCCCATGGTCGCGCCCCTGGCCGTGGCCACCATGATCGACATCGGCGTGGCGAGTCCCAGGGCGCAGGGGCAGGCGATGATCAATACCGAGACCGCTGTAACCAGGGCGAAAGCCAGGCGGGGTTCCGGCCCGAAAAACGACCAGAAGACAAAGGCCGCAAGGGCGCAGAGAACCACGGCGGGCACGAAGTAGCCGGCCACGGTGTCGGCCAGCTTCTGAATGGGCGCCCGGCTCCGCTGGGCCTCCGCCACCATCCGGACGATCCGGGACAGCAGCATCTCTGCGCCGACCTTCTCCGCCTGCATGATCAGAGAACCGGTGGTATTCATGGTCGCCCCGACCAGCTTTGCCCCGGGCGACTTGGCAACCGGCACCGGCTCGCCGGTGATCATCGATTCGTCGACATTGCTGGCCCCCTCCAGGACCTCCCCGTCCACCGGGATCTTCTCGCCGGGACGGATACGCAGCCGGTCGCCCTTCATTACGTTCTCCAAGGAGACCTCCTCTTCCGAACCGTCCTCCCGCAGACGGACCGCAGTCTTCGGCGCAAGGCCCAGGAGGGAGCGGATGGCCGCCCCGGTACGGCTGCGGGCCCGCAGTTCGAGGACCTGGCCCAGAAGGACCAGGGTGACAATCACCGCTGCAGCCTCGAAGTAGACGGCGACCGACCCGTCATCCATACGGAACGCCTCGGGAAAAATCCGGGGAAAGAACACCGCGACGACGCTGTAGACATAGGCGACCGCCGTACCCAGGCCGATCAGGGTGAACATATTGAGGTTCATGGAAACCACAGACCGCCAGGCCCGGACGTAGAAGACCCAGCCGGCCCAGAGGACTACGGGGGTGGCCAGGATCAGTTCAGCCCAGTGCAGCGCCCGCGGCGAGGCCAGGCTGTCGATAAAGTTCAAACCCAAATGAGAACGCATGGCAATGAGCACAATCGGCAGGGTGAACACGGCTGCTACCCAGAAACGATTGCGCATGTAACGGTATTCCGGATTCTCTTCCTCCTCGGCCGAAACGGCTTTCGGTTCCAGCGCCATGCCGCACTTGGGGCAGCTGCCGGGACCGACCTGTTCGACTTCGGGATGCATGGGGCAGGTATAGAGGCGATGGTCACCTGTGTCCGAAACTTCCTGCTTTTCTGCCAGGTAGCTACCCGGGTTCTCGGCGAAGGCCTTCTTGCAGTGGTGACTGCAAAAGAAGAACTCCTCACCTTCATGGACATATGAGAGCCATTGATCGGGCTTGTCGGTTTTCATGCCGCAAACCGGATCGACGACATGTTTATGAGCGTGCATGCCTGTTCCTCCGTGTTGTGTCATTTCTCTCCGATAGGCTTACCTCTTTCAGATTAGAAACTTGCAAAAGACGGTCCAGGCTTGTCAGGATTGTCTGGCTCATTCCCGCCTCACCTTTAACTGCTCGGCGATTTCCCTGCTGAAAAGCCCAAGCGCCTGACTCAAGGCCTGCACCAGGCCTTCACTGTCCGAGGAACCTGTCGGCACCCGATACTCCGACCGCCGTTGCGCCAGGATCGCTGTCCCCTGCGGATCCTGTACCGACCAGATGGCCTCGAGATGTGCCACCTGGTAGCCGACGCCTTCAAAACGGACTATTTCGACAGGGATCTGGTAATCGACCGCTTGATTCCAGGGAAAATAGAATAACTTTTCAGTGGCCAGCGCGGTTGCGAGATTTTCCCTGATGGTGCGGGGGATGCTGACCTTAAGCGGCTCGGCCCAGCGGTGTCCTTCGGCGAGCTGCAGCCTGTTGGAACCTTCAAGGTTGACGATTTGCGGACGATCCAGATAATCGGGCAGGCGGACCGGACCGATTCCGATTGCTGCCTCGCCGATTGCTGCCTCGCCGATTGCTTCCCCAATTGCTTCCATAGGTGATCCCTGCCGGCCAGGATCGACGGCGGAAAGATGATAGTAGGCCGCAGGTGGCGTCCGCCCGCAGGCCGAGAGGAGCAGGAAAATCCCAAGCAGGGCAAGCGGCAGTCCATGGAGAGGGGGTACCTGGGCAAGAGTTTTCATTAATATTTCTCCCGGTAATTTTTTCCCCGGAGAAGAGCCTCCGGCTGCTGTTCGAGACTTTGGGCCAACACCCGCAGCGCACTGGCGGCACGGGAAATTTCCTGCAGCGCCGTCCTCAGCTGCTGGATGACAAGCGAATCGTTTCCCGACAACTGTTGCAGGGTCTGCGCCGCATCTGCCAGTTCCGTCCCTGCCTGGGATATGCTGGTGGAGACGCTGGAATCGGCACTGGCAAAGTGTTCCACCTGCTCGGCGGCCTTGCCGACCCTGTCCATGGCGGCTTGAACGGCGGCGATTGCCTCGGGAAGCTTGCCCAAACCCTCCTCCGCCATGGTAACAACCGGCTCCCCCAGAGAGTTGAGCCGGGCAGCCAGCGACTCCACCTGGGCAAGAATCGCCTCAAGTCGGGCAGGAATTGCGAGCGTTTCCTCGGATGAAAGGATTTTGCCGGCCGAGGCGCTGATGGCAGCCAGGTCCGCCAGGAATTTGTCGATCGGGAAATTCTCCAGCATATTCGTCAGTTCTTCCACCCTGGTCGGAATGGTCGGAATTTCCCTTGTGCGGTCATCGCTGATGTACCGTGCCTCTCTGTCCGGATAGAAGTCGAGATCGATAAACCGCTGCCCGGTGAGCAGGCTCTGGATGTTGAGCCGTGCCCGCAGACCCTGCTCCACCAATTGCCGCATGATCAGCTTATTCTTTGCGTCAACGGGGTCGCCGGTGTCGATCCGGATAATATCGAGATCGAGCTCGACGGTTACCTGCACCATGAAATTGCCGTTTTCCCGGTCGATGCGAATGGCTTTGACCGTGCCGACATTGACGCCAAGGAAGACCACCGGCGCCCCCACCTGCAGACCCTGGGCAGCTCCTTCGAAATACAGGATGTACTCTGCGCGATCGCGGAAGAGATAATTCCCGGCCAGCAGCAGAACGGTGAGGGTCGCGAGGATGACGGCGCCGAAGACAAAGGCGCCGATCAGGGTTGGGTTGGCCTGCCTGCTCATGCTTCCCCCCTGGTGAGAAATGTGCGGACCTTGGGGTCGCCCGAGTGGACCGCTTCCTTGGGGTTGCCGCTGTCGATCATGGTGCGGGTTTCGGCGTCGAGGAAAACCGAATTGTTGCATATGCCGAGGATGCTTGGCAATTCATGCGTTACCAGGACTATGGTAGTTCCCAGGCTTTCCCGCAGTTCGAGGATCAGGTTGTCGAGATGGCGGGCGTTCAAGGGGTCGAGACCGGCGGACGGCTCGTCGATCAGCAAGATATCCGGGTCGAGAGCCATGGCTCGGGCCAGACTTGCCCGTTTTTTCATGCCACCGCTCAGTTCCGCCGGGTAAAAATCACCATAACCGGCGAGCCCGACCAGGGCCAGCTTGAGGGAGACGATCTCGTCGACGAGTCCGGGCGAAAGGTCGGTATATTGATTCAGCGGCAGGGCCAGGTTTTCCGCAAGCGTCAGTGAGCTCCACAGAGCCCCGCCCTGGAACATCACTCCTAGCCTGCGTTTGATTCGTTCATGCTCCGCATGGTCGACATTCCAGAAATCCAGACCCTCGTAGAGGACGGTCCCTTGCGTCGGAGGCTGCAGACCGACCAGCGACCGCATCAGCGTCGATTTACCGCTGCCGTTGCCGCCAATGATAACGAAGATGTCGCCGGTATTGACGGTAAAGTTGAGGTCGCGCTGGATGACTTTTTCGCCATAGGCAATGGTGAGGTTCTGAATCTTTAAGGGATGCTTCGCCTTCATTTCAGATGCCCAATTGGTAAAAGAAGACAGTCAGAACCGAAGCCGAGATGGTGATCAGGAGGATCCCGGTCACCACCGCCGAGGTCGCCGCCTCCCCCACCGCCGTGGCGTTTCGACCGCACTGCATGCCCCGCAGGCAGCCGGAATAGGCGACGACGCTGCCATACACGGTACCCTTGACGAGGCCCACCATGAAATGGCTGAGATCGAGAGCGGCGACGGTCTGGTTGTAGTATTCGAAGAGGCCGATACCGAAGATGGTGGTGGAGATAAGCAGGCCCGCCAGAATGCCCACAAAACTTGCATAGAGTGTCAGCAAAGGGACCATCAGTATCAGCGCCACCATCCGGGGCAGAACAAGGAAGTCAATGGGGGAAATGCCGAGAGTCCTGAAGGCATCGATCTCTTCGTTGACCTGCATGGTGCCGAGCTTCGCCGCGAAGGCCGAGCCGGTCCGGCCGGCAATGATGACGCCGGTCATCAGGGCGCCGACTTCCCGGACCATGCCGATGGCGACCAGGTCGGCTATAAAGATCTGAGCGCCGACCATGCGCAGCTGGTCGGCGCCCAGGTAGGCGAGAATGAGGCCGACCAGAAAGCTGATCACCGAGACGATCAACAGGGCGCGGGGACCGGCCTCCTCGACCTCCCACCACAGATCGCCCCAGCGCATCCTGATTTTCCCTGTCGCGAGCCGACTAAAAGAAATGATGATCTCGCCGAGAAAGCCGAGCATTGCCGGACCATCCCGAAAAACCGCCAGCATGGCCGAGCCCATCCTGAAGAGCAGGCTTTCATCGCTCTGCCCTGTTCCCGCAAGTTTCTGTACCGGTGCGGCTTCGGCCATTGCCAGCAGCTGTCTGACCCCTTCCGGCAACCCCTCCCGCTCGACGCGTATTTTCCGTTCCTCGCAGAGCTTCAGCAGGCGGGATATGAAGGCGAGAAAGCCGCTGTCCCAGGAGGAAAGATCGGTCTTAAAGGTAAGGCGATCGATGCCGTCGGCCAACTCCGCGGCAAGCCTGTCCGGGAACGGCAGGGCCTGATCCATGCACCACCTGCCGGTAAATGCAACCTCGAGGCCATTGCCGCCGGTGCGGCTTGTCTGCAGCTGCCATCGCTCTCTGTTGTCGTCCCTGGACATTGCTGTCGGCTGCTCCGTGACGTTTCTGACTAAAGCCTGTCTTAAATATAGAGCAAATCCACATCCGGAAAGCAAGCGGAATCATCGCTTAGTCAGTCCGTCCTTTCTTGGGCCAGGCGCCGATGAAGCCCGCTTGGCATTTCGGTTGCACTCATAACTTAGCCGTATTCTGACTTCTTGTGGTCTTTACTTCTTGCTGAGCAACAGGGTCGCCGCGCCACCCCCGGCAGAACTCTTGCGGATTTCCTTTTAAGAGTTAACGTCTATCCTCACAACTAATATCAGTTCCACATCCCTTGGCCGCAATTTCTCCGGAATGTCGCATGAGAGGACGAAATGCTTCAGCTTGTTCTACTGATTTTTTCGACCAGATGGGTCTCACCTTTACCGAACCGGAACCCGGCTGCTACGGCAAGGCCGGTTCCTTCGGTTTCGAGAAGGCACACTACGAGATCTCGAAAAAGATCGGAGAGACCCAACTGCTGCCGGCGGTACGGGTGGCCGCGCTCGACACCTGGATCGTGGCCGACGGCTTTTCCTGCCGGACCAAGATCAGGGACGGCACCTACCGGAAAGCCATGCATCTGGCCGAATCGATCGAGGAGGGCCTCCGTTTGAACCACAAGGGGAACGCCGCCATTAAAAGAACGGAAACCGTCAGGACCGAGAACTCAACCGGTGATGGTCAGCACCGGGGCCAGCCTCGACCGGGCCACCGCCCAGGCTTTTGCCCGGCAGGGTGCGAGGCTCTGCCTGGTCGCCCGCGGAAAGGAACGATTGGAGGAGGCGAGGCGTGAGGCGATCCTACTCGACGGTCAGGCCATGGTGGTGGCCGGCGACGTGTCCGACCCGGAAGTGCTCGAACGGGCGAAGGAGGAAGCCGGGCGCACTTTCGGCCCCATCGACTAATAGGTCAACAACGCCGGCACCATAATCCAGGTCGGCTCGGCCTCTTTTGCCGTCCTGGCCGTGGGGCTCGGCATTGGGGCTTTGCTGCTGATGCGTACCACGGGAAAATCCGCTGAAACTCTGGGAGGGAAAATGTATGAAACCGATTGGCAAAACGATATGGGCCATAGCCGAGGGCTTCATCCCGGGCTGGAGCACAGGCACAGAGCCGCAGATGACCAGCCACGAGACCGCCTGTCTGCTGAACACCTCCGACAGGGATGCCGGGGTGGCCATTACCATCTATTTCAGCGACCGCGAGCCGGCTGGGCCCTATCTTGTCGTCGTTCCGGCGCGGCGCACGCTGCACTTACGCTTCAACAGCCTGAACGACCCTGAACCGATCCCGCGGGATACCGATTATTCATCGGTGATCGTCTCGGATGTTCCCATCGTCGTCCAGCATACCAGGCTCGATTCTCGGCAAGCGGCAAACGCACTGATCTCGACCGTCGCCTTTGCCATGGAATGAGGTTTCGGCGGAGGTCCCGGTGTTCTTAAGTTGCTCGAATTCCCAAAGGGGGCTGTATTGCAACGGTTATTATCTATCGTCTACCTGAGAATATAATCGATCCTGTCTTCCTTTGCCAGGAATCGGGCTTGTCCCGGCAGAGGCCCAGCTGGACTTTTCCGGGATTTACCCAACTGTTTCGAGTCAGGGCTCTGTGGGCTAAGTCTTATCTCCTGAGGAGAAGCTGTCACAATGAAGAGGAGGGAGCGATGGGAAAAATTATCCGAGGGCTGCTAATCATCGGCACGATTCTCCTGTTATCAACCCTGCCGGCCCATGCCTACTGGAAGCACAAGGTGGCCGTCAACGAGAGGATGGCCGAGGAGTATATCGAGAAGCTTCAGGCCGGCGCCGATCCTGAGGAGGTGGAACGTCCCACGATGCGGTTCATCAGCCATTATCAGGCAATGCAGGAGCAGGACAGGTTGATCAACGCCATGGACGAGGCGGAAGCCCTGGCCAAGGAAGGCAAGCATGAGCTGATTCCGGAAATTGAACTGAAATTCCAGAACCTCGAAAAAGACCCGGTCGTCCAGGAGTAAGGGGGGCAGCTTTTGCTCTCCGAAGCCATTACGGAGACCGTCGCAGCTGCAGCTGTGCAAAGTTCGTCCCAGCTTCAGTCGGATTTCAGGCGCTGGTCGGGGATCACGCTCTGAGGCTCCGTGCATCTTCTTCAATCCTGCTTACATATTTTCCCCAGATTCTCATTCACCTATTTTCAAGGAGGATGCCATGGCCTCAGATACCTTCCCTGCAGCCCTCCCGGCCCATTTGCAGGTATTACGGAGACATTTCATCGATCTGCGCGACGGCAGGCACGGCGACAATGCTGTTAGCCGGGAGGATAAAGAGCGCCTCTTCGCCGAGGCGGTCGGTTTTCTTGACCTCCATGCCCGACAAGCCCTTGAGGAGATCAATCAGTCATTGCTTCTGGCCACCGGCACCGTCATGGCTACCGGGGTGCTCCGCTCTGCCGACGGGGGCGTCACCGCGACCTGGACGTTGAGCTGGCCGGAGCAACTGGAGCGCCGCATTTCGCCTATCACACTGGAGGCCTTTTTCGGCAGCTCTTTCCACCACCCGCATCTGCGCGGAGCAACAGTCGGCAATTGGCCTTTGAATGTCTTTAGCAGCGATGAGGCGGAGGCCGAACTGCCTATATTGCGGGCGATTGCCAGTGCCGACCTGCATAACCTGGTTTTTCAGAGCGATTATAGGATCATCCCGGCAATAATGATCAACCGTTGAAAATCCGAATCCGAAAGGGTTGGTGACGACAAAACAGCAATGGAGGAAAAAGAGAGCGATCTCAAAGGAAAAACAGCCGTTAAACCCTCTTTTCCCTTTGCGCTCGGTCCGATTACACCTCAAGGAGGACGCCATGCCTGTAGAACTCAACCACACCATCATAAAAACACACGACAAAGAGGAATCCGCCAGGTTTCTCACCGAGATTCTCGCACTGCCCGACGCAACCCCCTTCGGCCCCTTCCAGGTGGTCAAGACGGCCAACGGCGTGAATCTCGACTTCTACGATACCGAGGGCGAAATTGGATCGCAACACTATGCCTTTTTGATCACCGAAAACGAGTTCGATGAGATATTTGCCCGCATCCGGGAACGTCGCCTGGACTATTGGGCCGATCCGTACCAAAACAGTCCGGGTGAGATCAATCACCGGGACGGCGGTCGCGGGTTGTATTTTGAAGACCCAAATGGGCATCTGCTTGAAATCCTCACCCGGCCTTATGGCAGTGGCAGTGGAGGAAGCGGGGAAAGTGGCGGAAGCGGGAGATGACCGGTCCCCGGGAAAGACCCAAGGATGCGGTTCGCAGGGAGGCGCGGGGCATCAAGAAAATGCTATCCAATCTTTGAGTTGGGGCAATGGGGTGGTCTAAAAAAAATTCGTGCGAGGAGGATCCTATGCATCTTTCGAACATTACTGACGGGCGTGGCCGCCGGTCCCGACCATTTAGGATTTTGAAAAAAAGACAAAATCAGGTGTGAAATCTCTTCATGTCGGTCACAGGAGGGATTTTATGTTATCTCCAGACGATTATGAATAAGATAAAAGAATCTGTAGCGCCAATTTCTTCCACTTATCGCGCGTAAATATCGAAGGTGGCTGTTTCGATTATGTTGCCCCGCACGATCTTCACCCGCACGTACCAGGGACCGGCAACGGCAAGAGTCATCGGCGCCTTATACAGATCGTAAATGGGCGCCGCAGTGTTCTCATAATCAATGGCCGGTTTGCCGGGCATGGCCGCCATGCCGAATTCGAGCCGGACATGCGCATCGGTTACGGCTTTGCCGTTCTCGTCTTTTACGGCAATGGTGACCATGTTATGACCCACTGCCGGCGGATTGTTGTTGATTGTCATTACGACGCCGTACTCTCCAGCCTGGCCGGTCGCCTGATAATCGGCAACCGCAATACCTGTAATCATTCCAATGATAACCAGAATTGTTAATACACTCTTTCTGTAATTCATCTCTATCCTCCATGGAAACCGAAAAAGGGGTACTGTTGGTTCCACCTTGTAGGGGGAAATTGACTTTTCCTAAGATATTCTTTCTGTTATTAAAAACGAAAAGAATCGACAAAGCATAAAAATATCCGATATTCTGTAACACTAATACATCGGCGGGGAAAAGCACAAATCTGGAATTTCAACTCTTCGAATTTGTAAAACAATCCTGATAACAAGATATTTCACTGGGTCAACACCATGATCGGCAATGTTAACAAAGCAATTCATGGCACTTATCATTCTGTGAGTTCCAGGCATCTTCCTCGTTATCTGGCTGAATCTTCTTTTCATTCAATAACGGGTTTGCATGGCAGCCATGGTTACCTCTCTTATTCGGTACGCAGCGGTTACAACTCCCATTCCCCAACGGTAATTTAAAGCTTACTGAGGAATAGGGATAATCAGATTATGAACTAAGCCACCGGAAACAAATCGTTCCAATGTTGATGTCTGCGACGCGACTTTACCAACCATGACGAAAGACGAATCAGTCACCCAGCCCTTCGATTCGATCAATGACAGCCAATTTATGGGTATCGAGCAGATGGGTGTAAATGGATGAGACCACGGTCCAGGTGCTTGAAGAACCTGGTCGTTCTCCCTCAACCAAATCTTATATGTGGGTTTGCCGCGGCGGTATTCCGGATAAACCGGCATTGCACTACCATTATACTCCGTCCCGGTCGAGCCAGGTGGCCGCAGCTTTGCTTGCCGATCACAAGGGAGTTGTGCAGACGGATGGGTATGCCGGTTATGACTTCCTCGCTGTGAAAAAGGATATTTTTCATGCCGGCTGCTGGGCGCATGCCCGCCGTAAATTCGCTGAGGCGGTCAAGGGCGCTGGAAAAGAGAAAAAGCCCGGCAGTGTCGATGTCGCTCTCGGATATATCCGGCGAATCTACGAAATAGAAACAGAGGGAAAGAGGCTGGGCTACAGCGCGGTACAATTTGTAGAATTGCGGCAGCGGAAAGCTAAACCCATTCTTGATGATTTCTTCAAGTGGTTGAGCAAAAAATCATTACAGGTCGTGCCAAAAAGCCTTCTTGGCATACTTTGAAGCAATGGAATCGTCTTTTGGTCTATCTTGAGCATGGTGACACGACACCTGACAATAATCTTGCTGAAAACGCCATTCGTCCATTCGTTATCGGACGAAAAAACTGGCTCTTCTCGGGAACTCCCGAAGGGGCTCAGGCTAGCGCCTGCCTGTACAGTCTGATCGAAACAGCCAAAGCGAATAACCTGGAACCATATAAATACTTTCGCTATCTGTTAGAGAAATCACCCTTTATCTCATCGGAAACAGAACTTGCCAGCCTCTTGCCCATGAACCTCCGGTCGAAGGATTTGGTCATGGAAATCGCGGCTACTGGTGTTTAATTGGCGGTTACGAAAAATCTAGATTCACATCCTCATCGTCATCGGCACCACCTATTCCATATTCCACACGCGGTGGTCTCATCGCTTCCACGATCGTTGACGTCAGCTCCTTGAACTGGACATAGGGGCCAGCTCCGTTATCACGGCCTCCAAGGTCGACGGGCGCTGGGAGTCAAATGCCGATCTTATCGAAGACTGGCAGCGGCGACGGCTTGAGAAGATTACCAGCGGCCAGGTCCTTCAAAAATGAATCCTATCTGTTTTGCAGGAGGCTATATACGTAATAGATCCTGAAATCATTTTAGACTTTAGACTTGCCAGTGAGAATCTCTTTATTGTGGACCCAAT
>Ga0154407_1241_pt2 | contig 13869 bp, 12 predicted proteins | sample RifGroB2_FD_115911 | JGI IMG/M metagenome (GOLD analysis project Ga0154407, IMG submission 115911) | Desulfobacterales bacterium GWB2_56_26
AAGCCGGTGATCTCGGTCAGCCGCTTCGTAAACTTTATCACGATCTTCATCCTCGCCTTCGGTTTGATCTTCGAACTGCCGATTTTTATGGTCTTTTCGGTGAAGGTCGGGGCGCTGAAACGCAACTTCTACGAGAAAAACCGGCGGTATGCCCTATTGTTCATCGCCTTTGTCGCCGCGCTTCTGACGCCTACGCCGGATATCGTCAACATGATGTTGATGGGCGGGCCGCTCTACCTGCTGTACGAATCGGGGATTATCATCCTGAGGGTGTTGCGTATCGGCAAGACGGAGCCTGAGCCGGAAACTAAAACTCCGTGAGCGGGATCCCCGCCGCGCGCAGCAATGCCGCGGTGACTCCGATCGTGCCGGTGACGGCGCAGGACGGGCTGCGGGCCTTGAGAAAGACGCCGTCGACTTGCTGCGACCGGGCGATTTGCAAGACCTGCTCTGCACCGTGGATGAAGGCGGCGGAGAGATCGACCCCCGATTTGGTCAGAATCTTCGCGCCGCCGATAAGCACATCCGCGCCGTCGCCGCCGGCGATGTCGGCCGCTTCCCTGGGGGTAGGCAGGCCGCCGAGCTGTTCCGGACAAACGGGAATCCAGACCGCATGCCGCAGTTCGGCAAGACATTTGGGATTTTCTTTGGTTGCGCCATCATACCGGGTACACAGGCCGACCAGACAGGCACTGACCAGATACAGGGGGCGGGTGTCATCGTTCATAATAACAGGTGAGTGAATTGTTATCGCAAAAACGGCCAAAGCCCAAACAGCAGCTGTCGCCGCTCCAGAAAAAAAATATCTTGAGGATATCTGCGGTGCTGATAGGAGTTTCCGTGCTCTGGATTCTTTTTGCGCCGGGTACGGGTGTTGTCGCGCTGTTGAAAAAACGCAAAGAACTGCACAGTCTGCAACAGAAGACGGTCCAGCTCGAAGAAGATAACAATAAATTGAAAAAAGACATCGAACGGTTGCAGAACGATTCCGGGTATCTGGAGGAGATCGCCAGAAAAGAGTACGGTCTCCTCAGGAGGAACGAGCGGGTTTACGATTTTTCTCGAAAAAAAGCGGACAAGGAAGAAGAGTAACCACCATAATCCCAAGAGGCTCTCACGGAGCCTTCACGTCAGTGCGCTCAGGAAAACCCTCTCTTGCCGCAGCCCGGCGAATCGGACGAAGAACCGGCGCGAGGCAGGGGCGTGGCCGAGCTTCGTATAAAGCTGCCGGCCGAGATGATTTTACTTATCTTGTCGCTCCCGCATTTGCTGCAGAGGACCTTTTCGTCCTTGGATCCGGCGGAGGTAAGGACTTCGAAAATATTCTGGCACATGTCGCAACGATATTCGTAGATCGGCATTACGGCACCTATTTCAAAAGGGATGTGAATATTTCGCAATTTTTGCAGATTTCAAGCTTTTCCCTCTGGCAGGCATCCTGGGTGCAATCGCATTTCGTACCGCATAAGAACCAGCAGAGGTGACCGCTCTGGAACTCCCAGGCCGGACAGTCGTTCTTCACCGCACAGCGTTTTTTCTCCCAGCACGGGGTCAGGGAGTCGGTCCTTCCCCGTTGATTGATCAACAGAAAATAAAGGTGCCGCTCGATATGGGTGGGGATTGTCCGCCAGCCTTGTTCGTAGCTGTGAATGGTCTTCAAGGACATGCCGAGGAGTTCTGCCAGTTGTTTTTGGGTCTTTCCTAGTTTTTTCCGGGAAAGACTGAATTCTTCCTTGGTCAAGGGAGCACCTCGTAGTTTTTCTCGTTGGGAATGAGCCGGCAATCCGAAGGTTTCATCCGGTTGCTCAATAATAATCATATGTCCATTAAATACCAGATCTTGAGGAAAAAGGCTGTCATTTTTGCAGAAAAACGGGGAGAAAACATTGTTCCATCGGCCAACTCATGGTTATTATGAGGGGTATCGGTTAACCGTTGTTCGGCAGGTTGTGCAACTTCGTGAAAGGTACATCTTATGAAATCTCATCGACCGTCGAATACTTCGATTATTGTTCTGTGCCTTGGTGTGTTGTTCTGCGCCGGGTGTGCCAATTTCCTGCAACCGGAAACGGGGGCCGTCGCCAGGCCCGAAGCGCGCATCTCCCTTTCCGAAAAGGGTGTGCAGAAGCAGATGTTTACTGCGGGCGACGTCAAGATTATCTACTCGCTCGCAGGCGCCGGCGAGCCGTTTGCGCTTTCCGGCACCATCGTGTTTGATCAGAGTCTGACCTACTCGTTTCCGATCATCGTCAAGTTCCTGCTGAAAATGAGTTTTCTGGACGGAGAGAGCCGGGTCATCGAGACTATCGATATCACTCCGGTCTTCGGCAGCTTCGGCCGGGTGCCGGAAAAACTCGATTTCAGGGTTTCCCACGTGGCGCCGCCCGGCAGCAAAGCCATAGCTTTCAATTACTTCGGGGAGTTCCGCTCCAATCCGCCGGAAACCAGCGGCACGTGGGAGATCTTCTACTTCCCGTTCGACTGATCGGCAAGGGAGCGGCGAAAAACATGCAACAGGATCAAAAGACCTTTCTTAAGGGATTGAAATCCCTGCTCAACTACCATGAGGCAATAGGCGTGGCAGGTTACCCTCTTAACCGGGATATCGGTGCCTTTCTGCAGTTCATGCCGCACTCGGCCAAGGAGGCAGCTGTTGTCCCTGCCCTTGAGCTCCGCCCTGCCGGCCCGGTTCAAAAGCCTCACAACAAAGCTCCTTCCGCCCGGCCCCCGGCGGTGACGCTTGCCGAGATCGGCGAGGAGGTGGTCGTCTGCCGCGCCTGTGACCTGCATAAACAGCGGATCTATCCGGTGGTCGGCCGCGGTCCCGAAAAAGTTCGGCTGATGATCGTCGGCGACTGGCTGAGTGCGGGCGAAGAGGGCGGGCTGCCCCCCGGCCAGCTGTTTGGCGTCGAGCAGGATCGGATGCTCGCCAGGATGCTGTCGGCGATCAACTTACCGGTGGAAGAGGTGTTTATCGGCAATGTCATCAAATGCGCGGTTCCGGCCATTGTCCAGCCGCAGGCGGTGCACGTGCAGAGCTGCGTTTCCTATCTGCGCCGGCAGATTGTAGCCCTCGCGCCGGAAGCGATTCTCGCCATGGGCATGGTGGCTGCCCGGGTCATCCTGGAAAAGTCCCAGCCGCTGTCGAGGCTGCGGGGGCGGTTTCATGATTTTGAAGCGGCGCCGGGGGTGCGTATTCCCGTGCTGGCCACCTATCATCCCACCTATCTGCTGCAGAACCCGGAGATGAAAGCGGCGACCTGGGCCGATCTGCAGCTTTTGGCCAGACAGTTGGGATTGATTCCCCAAAAGTGAGGATAAGTACCTTCACGAGGGCGAAAGATATTTCGCCCCTACGCCCGTTCAGCGCATGAAAATCAGGCCGCGCCGGCCGAGCTGACGGAAAAAGGCAGTGACCGAGAGTTCCGCCTCCTGCAGGGTAAGGCCGCTTGCGACCGAAAACTCCGTGACGATCGTCCCGACATTCTTCTCCCCGTCCACCATCTGCCAGACCATGCTGCCCAGCCGGTCCAGCTGAAGCTTCCTGGTCGGCTCGGGTAGCCTTTCTTTCGGATAAAAACGACTGGCGAGCTGCAGGAAAAACGGCCGGATGGCCAGCGGATATTCGATCAGGATGTCGCCGTCACCTGTCATCCGCCAGTTTGCCGCTTCGGCTTTCTGCGGGATGCAGCGCAACGCTTCGGTGCGGGTCGGCAGGGTCTGCTTTGCCTCTTTTTTCTTAAACAATCGCATAGGTTGCGGCAATTTCCGGGAGGAGGCCTGCCGGCAGCGGTCGTGAACCACTGAGGATCAGGGACAGCAGCCGGTTGTGGAGAGGATCATGGCCGATACGAGCCCGGACAAAAGGCCGGTCGCGGCGCAGGCGGAGAAGCAGGCGCCTGAAAATGGCCGGATCTCGAAAGCCTTCGCAGGAGTTCTCCTCACCAGTTTCCCGGATCTGCAGATCGGCGACGTCGGTTTGGGCGAGCAGGATCTCGGCCAGTGACTGCCGTTTCAATCGTTCATCGGCGGGCGCCAGGCGGGCGGCTGTAAGTCGCAATTTCCCGGCCGCAAACGATAAACGGGTGAGGCCAGAGGCAAAGGAATAGTCCATAAGGCGAAAGCCCGGCGGCAGGCTGAGGGAAAAATCCTGGATGCGATAGAGATCCTCGTCATGATCGTGACAGGAGAGGGTGGCAAGAGCCTCGGCAATTGCCTTGCCGATGGCGCCGATGTCGCCCGTGGTGTCCATGGCTATCTTGTCCGGGAAGGTCTGGAAGTGAAAAAGGGTGTGGCAATGGGGGCAGGAAAAGGCGCCCCCGGATGGCGTTTTCTCCCGGCCGGCGGAGAAGGCCAGGACTTGAAATTTCGATTCGAGCTGTCGCCAGGATGCGGCCCAATTGCTCTTTTCGCTCCCTGCGCTCTTTGGCTCGACCATGTCACCCTGCTTGGCCAAGGCGGCAGCAAGCCGCTGCGATTCTGCAGGCGCTTTGCCGGATTGTTGATACCAGCGGAGCTGCAGCAGCGGCTGAAACTCTGCCTCGAAAATCAGGTGGCAGGGGGCGGCAACCCGGGCTTCCCAGTGGCCGGGGATGGAAAGCCGTATGCCGTTCCAGGCTATGCATGTATCGGCCTGCACCGGCTCACCTGGGAATGAGGAACGACCAGTCGGTTTTCTTCAATTCCTCGCGGCGTTGTTCGTCGGTCTCCTGGTGGTGCTGCCGACACAAATCGACAAAACACCGCCTCTCTTCCTCGATTTTTTCGGGCAAAGAGAACTTGATCATATTGCCGAGGGTTTCGTCGGTATTCTTGCTGTTATGCTGCAGGGCAAGGCTTATCTTGTTATTTTCGCTGTCGACAAACTGCCACTTCCAGATGAGCATGACTCCGAAGGAATCGCCGGCCCAGGAGTCCGGCTCGCCGAACCGTTCCCGGAATTTGCCGAGAAGGGTATTGTAGAAATCTTTGCTTTTGTCTTCATATTTCATGTCGATCTTCAGGATCTGCCCATTGTACCGGCACGACCCGTAGGAGATCACTCCGTTACGGAAACCGTGCCAGTCGCTGACCACCACCTCTTTCAGAAAATTGGACCGGATGATATCCGGGTAGGAGTCGACCTGGCTGCCGAGGGCGATGCCGGCGATCTCATGGGGCGCGTTATCGGCCGAAGCGGGGCCGGACGAAAGCAACACCGTGCAGAACACAAGCAAGAGTCCGCGAAAAATCATTGTTGTCATAGTAAGTTCTTCATACATGGAAGGTAATCCAAAAACGCCCTCAAATAAAACTACGCGTCTCTCCCGCGCATGTCAAGCATCGGGATGGAGGGTTGCAGTCTTATGGCTGTTTCGATTGCAGGAGCCGACTAAAACGCCATATGGCTGAGCGATTTCATGATGAGAGCAAAGCCCATGGCGAACATGCCGGCAAGGCCCATGCCGCAGGAAAAGCCGGCGAGCAGGACCGGGGCGTATTGCCGCCACATTGGGCCGTACTTCTTTAAAAAGAAATACCTGCCGAGAAAGGCGCCGGCCACCTCCAGTACCAGGCCGTGGGGCGTAGACTGGCCGAGCCCCCGCACCACTCCATAGATGAGGAGGACCGGCAGGCCGATGAGACTGAGGACGAAGTACATGAGAAGGCCGAAACCGAGTCCGGAAAAGACGGTCAGGCCATCCAGGGCCTGGTAGAACTGCGAGTTGCCCTCGAGCGTCGAGGTCTGCATGAGGAGCGTATTCAAGGCCTGGAGATGCCACAGTTCCTGGGCAAAGGGGTAGCTGGCCGATGGGATGGGGGCAAGTCGCCAGATGAACTGCGAAAACAAGAGACTCGCGATCATGACAATCGGGAAGACCAGCAATTCTGCCTTGATGATGCCGCGCAAGGACGTCCCGGTGAGTTCGATCTGCCGGAATTGGACGGTGGCCTCGCCGTAGTTGTGGATGGGGATGGGCGCATACCAGATCTCGATGCCCTGATAGCCGAAAAACCGCGCCCCGGCGATGAAGCTAGCTTCCCGTACTAAAGGCAGGCTGACGAACTGTCCGGCGATGCCTTCCATCCGGGCAGTAATGTAAGAGATGATCGGGGTGTAGATGAAACCGTAGGCGAGGAAAAACAGCCAGGGAAAGGATGGAACCAGCCAGACACACAGCCCGACATAGGCAAGCGTCGAGAAGAAATAGATGGCGATGGCGATCCAGAAGTTGAAGTCGCCCCGGCCGGGCGGTGGCCGAAACAGATCGTGCAGAGTGCCGCGCCCGGCCTCCTTCATCCGCATAGAGTGGACGACGCTCCATATCCCGATTACGCCGATGGCAAGTCCTAACCCGATGCCGAAACTCATGTAAAAGTCGAAGCTGTTGGCGAAAACCGTATCGACTGTGGCCATTCCCGGATGCCATCTGGTGAGTATCCCCCATGAATACAGCAGGGGATTGAGGGCGATGGTGATGATCAGGCCGACAAGTCCCCCCATCACCGCCCAGAACGGCAAAACCATGCCGACGAAGAGCAGGCCCAGGTCGAGCTGCAGACCCATGGCGACCGCCGGCAGGATGTCTTCCGTATAGCCGGTGAGTTCGATCCAGGGGATGGGGATCAGTCGGATCTGTTCGGTGAAGATGAGGCCGGAGATGATCGGCAGGAGGACATAGACGAAACCGAAGGCCAGACCTATGACGCCGCCGATGGCAAACACCCGCCATTTCCAGCTCTGTTTTTTCTCTTCCTTCGATTCGGCCAGGGCCATGGTGCCCAGCGCCGCCACCGGGGCCATGGGGAAGGGCAGTTTCTCCACATCCGAGGTCACTCGGTAGAGGGCATAGCCGAGGCCGAAGTGGTCGATCCGCTGAATGATCTGCGAGCCAACGAGCAGCAGAATCGGGACCAGCCAGTCACGGTGAAAAAAGGACCGGTCGATCATCGACTGCGATTCGGGCCCGGGCGCGACCCAGGTCGGGATGAATTCGGTGATGCCCAGCATCCTCGCCGCATCGGACTGGACCAGATACTGGTTCCACAGAAGGCCTGAAAAAGGCGAGGCGAGAGCGGCGCCTGCCATGTAGTAGAGCAGGAAAATCTCCTGCTGTTTCAGGTCGGAGTGCGCTCGTTTGGCAATTTCAGCAAAGAGGATGATGGTCACCCAGCGGGCGGCGGGCCCGATGCCCTGGCCGATGACCAGCTGCAGGTACATCGAGCCGGGCATCATCAGAAAGCCGATGAAAATAGCGCCGACAATGGTTTTCCAATCAAAACCCTCTTCGAAATGACTGGGCGTTGGGAGCAGGTCGCGATATTCTTTCAGTTCCTTGTCGTCGTACATGGCTGCTCCCTTAGTCGGGTAAGACCTGATAACTCACATCTGTAAACAACCCGAGCAATGCCCAGCCGCCGCCCATCAGAAAATCGCCGATGATCAGGCCGATGAAAACATACTGGAGCTTCCTGAACAGCACGATGCCTCCGTAGCGCATACAAAGGGCGTTGCAGGCCCAGCCGATGAAAAAGCTGACCCACAGGATCCGCATGGCCGAACTGTAGGCGGTCAGATAACCGATCGGGTGGATCGGCCACCAGTAAAACCGGTGGTAGCAGACCACCAGGACGAGCATCACTATGGCCCCCACCAGGGAAAAGATAAAGACCCAGTCGCCGGTACCGGTGTTCCCGGCGACTAGCCGGTAGATATTTTCATAGACCGTGGTGGTGGTCTGCGTCTCCCAGTCGAGTTGCAGTTCGCGGATGCCGTAGCGGTAACAGAGCGTCAGCATGGCCAGAATGGAAGCGGTCATGGAGGCCACGATGGTTGCCGCAAGACCCGCAAAAAGCAAAAGCTCGGGCCGTTTGCTCTGGTGGAGATGGCGGGCATGGAGCAAAGAGGGCATCAGAGATTCCCGCAGATCGACAAAGAGCACCTTTTGGCTCATGCCGGCGAGCAGACCGCTCACGCCGGCGAACATCTTGGTGCCGAAGAGGGCGATCAGCCCGTCGGTGGGAGCGGCGGTGAGGGTAAAATAGGCGATTCCGCCCTGGCAGATGATCCGGGTCGCCACCAGCATGATCATGAAAAAGGCTCCGACGACCAGTACCGCTGTCGACGCAGCCATGCCCAGCCGGACATACCACCAGACGATGAGGAGGATACCGACAATCGCCCCCCAGAAGGAGACCCGCACATCGAACCACTCCGACCGGCCTGAGGAGGGTTCCTTCAGGAAAAAAGACTGGCGGCAGACGTCGAGGAGGTGAAGCCTTGCCAACCAGACGAGAAAGAGGAAAAAGACCCCGTAGGCACCGATCATCTGCATCTCTTCCGGGCGGGCGAGCGTCGGCCCGAAGGTGATGCCCAATTCGGAGGCCGGAATAGAGTAGCCAAAGAGGGCCAGAATCCCATAGAGAAAAGAGATGGCAAGGAAAAAGACCCAGAAGGAGAGTGAGATCTGCCGCGAAGTGAGAAAGGCAAAACCGATGAAGGCTGGGTAAAAGTGGATCTTCAGTTTGTTGAAGCCTGTGAAAATGCCGCTTTCAGGGAAATAGGGACCGGCCAGAAAGAGGGTCGGGATGGCGGGCACGGAAGGATAGTAGAGGCTCAGGCCGTTGACCAGATGGAGAAAGACCGGAATCGCAAGTCCCGCCAGGAGAAAGCGGTTGCAGAAAAATTCGGCGGTCTGGCCTTCGCTCACTGCCTTGCCGATCATCTCGGGGACTTTCAGCAGGGGAAAGTTCATCCGCTCGTTGTGGATCCACTGCCGGGAGAGGATGTTGATCAGAAAGAGCATGACCAGATAAGCGAGCAGCACATACCCGCCCCAGAGCAGTAGCGGCGGGAGCCAGGCGGACCAGGGGATCGCACTGGCGACATCAAGCCAGCCCATGTCCCGGCCACCGCCGATGCCGTCGTAGAGCAGAGCGATGGCCTGCCGATCGGTTGGGGCAAGGCCTGCCGGAATGAGGGGATTGATGGCGTTGTCCCACCCACTGCCGGGTGTCGCGAGGTAGTACGGCGCGGTGAGGTTGATGAGAAAGGTGCGGGCAAAGCCGGTGTAGGCAATGCCTGAGCCGATGACCATCTCAATCCAGACGACCAAGAGCTCCGGGCCGGTCAGCAGCAGCGAGCAGCGAAACAACCGGGCAACGATGGTGACGGCCACGGCCAGCACGATGAAAATGAAAAAAGGAGCCAGCGGGAAGTGTCCGCCGCCAAGAGGCGTGGCCCTCAGATACATGTTGTTGTACGGGGTGAGCAGACAGATGATCACCGCGAGCATAAGCCCCAGGAGCGGGGCGCGGAGGCGAAGCGAGAGTTGCGGCAGGTTGGCGGCGTTCGTCATGTTCAGGTAACCTCCCCGGTCCGGCTCTTGGATACGGCATGGCGAAAGAATTCGCCCAGCTGGTTGTGGGTGGCGTCGTCCAGCGACCGCCAGACCAGCAGCTGCTTGCGGATCTCGTGGAGAAACGAGGTGTTGATCCGTTGCCAGACGCCCGATTCGCCCGACTGGCGTTGCAGCAGGACCTTTATTTCCAGGAATTCCCTGCCTTCCCGGGCGGGGCAGAACTGGAGGTCGACGGTCTGCATGATGCCGAAATCAAAGGGGGCAAGCCACACGTTGGCGCGGAGGTGGAGGCAGCTCAAGTCGTGGGGCGCGTCCGACTCCCGCACCATCTGCACTATTTCCGCGACTGTCGAACAGCTGAATACCACTTCGACCGGACCGGTCGAGAACAGGCCGTGGGAAATGTCGCGGTGGCTGGCCAGGTAGTTGTAGACGAACCCGCCGATGCTTTCATGCTCCCGGTATTTCATCAGAAAGGGCAGCGTCACCAGGATGGTGTTGCCGACCGGCTCGGGCAGCCTGAAGGTGCGGTTGACATCGGGAATGGCGATGCGGGCTGCGACCCGCGCCGGATAGAGCACCGACACCAGCACCACGGTAATGACCAGGCCCATGGCCGCGACGCCTGCCAGCGACGAATAGTTGACGGTGATGCCAGCCCAGAGCGCCGTTCCGCTGAACAGGGCAGCGGTAATCTGGGCGAGCAGGTAGCCGATGACCACCGAAATCACGGCCAGGGCCATGGCCTCGGCGACAAAGAGAAAGCCGACGTGGGAGGGGGCAAGGCCCACCGAGGTGTAGACCGCGATTTCCCCTTTGCGCTCATAGACCGAACTGATCATGGTGTTGAGGACGATCAAAACCGAGATGAGCAGGGGAATAATGATATTCGGCACCCCGCTGTAGTTGAGGGTGTCGCTGATGTTGTAGAGCCAGACTCCGTCCGGTTCGCCGGCAAAGATCGCCAGACTGTACCGGTCGGTGAGCCCGGCGGCGATCTGTTGGGTGTCCGCAGGGTCCGCGGGCTTGAGTGCCACATTCTTCAGCTTGCCGCCGGCGGCCAAAAGTGTCCTTGCCGGCACGATGGCGGTCTCGCCCGCCCCGATATGCCGGTACCGGCTCTGAAAAGAGCGCAGGTCGTCGCCCGATTCGAGAGCCTCCGTCTCCTCCTCCGTCATCTCGCGGCCGGCCTCTTCCGGAAAGATGACAGGTGTCAGCGGTTCGCCGTCGAGATCAAGCGTCCGGTCGAAGTCCGCCGCCCGGAAGGTGCCGATCACGGTGAACGGCGTGCCCATCAGCGAGACCGTCTCTTCGCGGGACGTATCGAGGCCGAGCCGGGCGGCCTGGTTTTCTTCGAGGATGATGGCCAGCCGATCCTCCTCGGTGAACCAGCGGCCGGCGGTGAGGATGGTGTCGAGGCCGGTGACGGAGGCTTCGTTCGGGCTGAGGCCGATCAGCCCCTGGAGCTCTACCTCGCGGCCGCTCTTGCGGAGCGGCACCCGCACCGGACGGGACGGATCCTGGTTTTCCAGCCAGACTCGCGGGGCCGGTCTGCTGTCCGGCGGCATGCTGCCGACGAGAATGTCGGTCGCCTGGGGCGGCAGGCTTTGGGCGTTGAGTTTCTTCAGCAGCAGCCCCTGGTAGGGCGCCTCCGGCTGGAAGGCGAGACGCACCTGCTGGCGGTTCGACTTGATGGTAGTGAAGCTCATGATGGTGAAGGTCAGGATGACGAGCGTCGTGCAGGTCAGAATCGTCCGCAGCCGCCTACGCCGCAGGTTGGAGATGCCGAGGAAAAAGGCCGCCACGAAGGCCTTCCAGCGGCTTATCTCTTCAGGCCGTTTGTGGGAGGCCCGCCGCTGCAGCAGAATCATCTCATCCTCGAACCGGAAAAAAATGATCAGGGTGACCAGGAAGGAGAGGCTGATGATGAAAAACGCCAGGATGATCACCATCGGGCTGTAGGCCAGCTGAAAGGCAGGGTGGACCTTGTAGATGATGGCGATGACCGCGGCGAGAATGGCCGAAAACCCGACGATGCGCCGGTAGATGCCGGCGAAGTTGAACAGGAACCGTTCCATGACGAAGGCAAACGGCACAAAGAGGGCGACGTAGAAAAGCACGCCGAACAGGACGTCCTTCTGGGTCCCCGCGACCTGCACATAGACCCGGTCGGCCAGGGCCAGGGCCTCGGCCGCAGCCTCCCTGCCTGCCGAGTAAGCAAAGGCGGCGAGGCTCTCGTGGCTTCTCGCGAGCGCTGCCAGGCCCCGTTTTTTCAGATCGTCGATTTTTTCGTCGTAGATGCCGTGGTTCTCCAGGTTGTCGATGCGCGGGACGAGCAGGGTCCAGGCATCCTCGGCGGCACGATGAATGGTGTGGGGGATGATGGGATAGCTGTCGACCAGGTAGCCGTGGCCCAGCTTTTTGTTCTTAGACGCGTTGGTCAGGATCATCTTGTTGGTCAGCAGGGTATCCGACAGCGTAAGTTTCAACAGGGTCCCCGGTTCGGTGTAGATGGAGGAGATGATCGAGTCGCGGGTATCGATCCTGCTGTACCAGTAGTGCTCCGGCGGGGCGTCCCGCCGGCCGTCGAAGAGCTGCATCTTGGTCATGTAGGCGAAGCTGCGCGGTTCGAGCAGGTCGAACAGCGTCGTTTCCCGGCAGTTGAACAGGACCAGATCGGTCTGCATCGATTTGCGCAACAGCTTCAACCGGTAGTTGTCCTTGCCGGTCTCCTTCTTGTCGATGGCCCAGACGACCTTGCCGGTTTTTTCATCGAACCGGTATCCCTCGATGATCAGCTTGTCGAGCACGTTCTTCTTGTCGGCCACGCCCTTGATGGTGAAATGACCGGTTTCATTTACCATGGCGTAAAACATGCCGGTCCCCTGATAGGCGAGGATGGCGGTGCCGCTGGCGGGATAGTTCGCAAAAAGTTCGCCCTGCAGGAGCAGATTGGCCCGGGCGGTGACGGTGACGAAGCCGTCGCGCGGCAGGGTGCCGCTGGACAGCGTCTCGGCGTGAATTATTCCGACAATGAGTTTTTCCACCAGTTGCGTCTGGTCGGCAAGATAGTGGTAGTCGATGCTCTCAGCTGTGTCGCCGGGCGTCCCCCACCGGGCCCGGTTGTCGCCGGTGGTGGCGAGGGTCAGTCCAAGGTAGCCTGCCAGGGCGCCGACTTCGCCGCCCAGGTCCGGCCGGTCGAGCAGCCAGGAGTCCCAACTGCGCAGATGGCTGGGGCGAAGCGTATCCTGGTAGACGGCCGTACCGGTGGTGGGACCGGCCGCCTGTTCGAAAATCGCCGCCAGCGGGCTGTAGATGGCCGTGCGGTTGATGGTCGGCTTCAAATTATAGAGAAAGCCGCGATTGAAGCCGCCCACGCCATTGCCGTGACCGGAGAGATGGAGGCTGACGACGGCTGCGATCTGGTAATCGCGTACGGTGTCGCGGAGGGCTGCGGCCGACTGCAGGGCCCGTTGCTGCCGCTCGATATCTTCAGCCAGCAGGGTGGTCTTGGCGATAGCCTTCGGGATGAGCTGCCGGAAAAGAGCATCTTCTTCCTGGTTGAGCTGGTCGAATCCTTCCGCCCAGCCGAGTCTGCGGTAAGCAAGACGGCGTCCTGCCGTCTCCTTGATCAGCTGCTTGGTGGCCGCGGTCTGGTCACCGAGCCTCAGCTGGATGAGCTGCCGGGAGATTTCATCGACGGCAAAATCGAGGCTTGGCCGGATGGCCTTGGCCAGGAGGGCAGCCTGGTCACGGTCTCCTGCCAGAGGGAAACGGAGATTTTCAAGAATCGCGAGGTTGCCTTTCGTTTCTTTCAGGGTCCGCTGGAGCTGCTGCTTCTGATCGCGAAGATCTTTTGATCTGGCGCTGATGCTCCAGATGAAATCCCGCATGCCGGCGAGCGTCTGAGCCCGGCCGCTGGTGGCGAGCAGGAGGATAGAGCGTTGCGGCGGATGGCTGGCCAGCGATTCAGCGAGCGAAAGCAACGTGGCAACGGAGATCGCGGCGTCCGCGCCCGGCGAATCTCCGGTGATGAATTCTTCGGTGTCGAAGAACGCTTCGAGAACAAGGAGTTCTTCCTTTTTCTTGGGGTCGGTGCCCTCGATGAGCGTATAGATGTTTTTGGCAAGGTGTTGCTCCCAGACGGCGCGGGCCTGCAGCTCCACCTGCGGGTGCTGGGGGGTGCCACGTACCTCCAGCCGGCCGAAAATCTGTTCGGCGAGTTCGCGCGTAAGCCAAAAGCAGGGAAACTGCAGGGGGGTCAGCTCCCTCTTTTCGGTAAAGAACATCCGTCCGGTGGTATCTCCGGCTGCGGTGTCGTCGGCCAGGAAGATTAAGGCTCTGGCGCCGACTGCGGCCAGCTGCTGCCAATTCCGGCCGGAGTCGAAATCCATCAGCACGATGCTGTTACGCAGATCTTTGCCGTCGAGATGGACAAGATCGCCGTTGCCGACGTAGTAGAGGGGGGCGCTGACGATCCCGTCGAGCGCCGGTGGGGTGATGGCGTTGTTGGTAAAGGCGGCCAAGG